>MJGMH1__coassemble_9746_pt1 | contig 1786 bp, 2 predicted proteins | sample MJGMH1__metabat2_high_PE_009 | metagenome-assembled genome bin MJGMH1 | reverse complement strand
ATAAGCTTTCACTACTTTTTTCTTAAATTCAAAGCTATATTTTGGCATAAATAAATATCCACCCGCATAGTGATATGATACCCTCAAGTAGGACACTAAAATATAAAAACCTACTTGGGGGTATTTTAATGTCTAGAAAAAGTAAAATTGATGCAGAAGAAAAAATAAAGATTGTAGAACAATATTTAAATGGAGAAGTAAGTCAAAAAAATGCTGCTAAAATATGTGGCGTAAATAAACGAAGTGTTCAAGATTGGATTCGAATCTATAAGACAGAAGAGCCTAAAGGATTGATGGCATCTAAAACAAATAAACATTATCCAAAAGAATTAAAGTTACAGGCAGTACATGCTTATCTTTCTGGTGAGGGTTCTATGGATGAAATCTGTTCAAGGCTTCAAATCCGGCAGCATTCTCAACTTATGGGTTGGCTTAAGGTGTATAATGAAGGTAAGGAATTAAAAGAACTTACTGGAGGTAGCACCATGAAAAAAGCAAGAAAAACAACACTGGCGGAACGAATCGGTATTGTAAAAGACTGCCTTGGACACAATCGGAATTATGGGGCAATGGCTTTGAAATACCAGTGTTCCTATCAGCAGGTTCGTAACTGGGTAGAGCGATATGAAAAAATGGGAAGTGCAGGCTTGGAGGACAGAAGAGGTAGACGTATCGGTTCTCAGCCAAGCCGCACACCGGAAGGAGAATTGCAAAATCATATCGCAGAGCTGGAAAGCAAAAACAGAGAGTTACAAATGGAGAATGACTTGTTAAAAAAAGTAATGGAATTAGAAAGGGGGAATCGCTTTCTTTAATACATAGATTATGTGAATATCAGGCAATTAAAGAATTAGCAGAAACCAAAGGGTATCCCATTAAGCAAATGTGTAGCTATCTCGGAATTACCCGTTCTGCTTATTACCGTTGGTTAAATCATCCAAAGAGTGAGAGTGAATGTAGAAACGAACAACTTGCTGAGCTTATCAGGAAAATACATCAGATTCATCCTGACATGGGTTATCGGCGTATTCGTGATGAATTAGTTGCAAACTATGGGATTCCTGTGAATGATAAACGAATCCTACGGATTTGCCGTAAAATTGGAATCCAGTCATCTATCAAATGGAAACCGAAAAGTTGTACAAAAGCAGATAGGAATCCTGCCTACCTTGCAAAAAATTTTCTCCATAGGGATTTTCATGCAGAAAACCCAAACAAGAAATGGTTAACAGATGTAACTGAGTTCAAATATTATATAGGTCCGGAAGTTCATAAAATTTATTTGAGTGCGATTCTCGATTTGTATGATCGTAGAATTGTTAGTTATAAAATCAGTTGCCATAATGACAATGAACTTTTGATGTCTACATTTGATGAAGCAGTTAAAATAGAGCCCAACGCCCATCCACTTTTTCATTCAGATCGTGGATTCCAATATACTAGCCAGGCATTCTATAGTCGTTTGAAGAAACATCATATGAAACAGAGTATGTCGAGAGTTGCACACTGCATAGATAATGGACCAATGGAAGGATTTTGGGGAATTTTAAAACGCGAAATGTATTATGGAAAATATTTTATATCAAAAGAAGAGTTAATCCAAAGTATTCAAGATTATATTAATTACTATAATAACCGACGTCTGCAACGCAAGTTACATATCATGCCCCCTATGGCATTTCATAAACTTGCATTACAGGTGGTATGAAAATACCGCCAGCCAGTTACTGGCTGACGGAAGAAAAATTTGTTATTTTTCATTGTCCTCTTGACGGGTAGCACACCA
>MJGMH1__coassemble_9388_pt1 | contig 1842 bp, 1 predicted proteins | sample MJGMH1__metabat2_high_PE_009 | metagenome-assembled genome bin MJGMH1 | reverse complement strand
GAATATTTTCCAGAGTTTGTAAGTGTGTTCAAACATCCATTCAAAGGGAAAGTGTGCCCTATTCCTAAATTTATATTGGAATTGGGTGAAGAAGGTGTGCTCAAAGAAATCAAAAAAGCAGTGAAAAAAACGGTTGGCAGAAAAAAGGCTGCACAGTTGGTAGTGGCTGCAAAGGACAGCATAGGTGTTGATTATGGTGAATGTGCTGCACGTTTTAAGATACAGCAGCTGATAGAAGAACTGGAATTAATAACAAGCCGGTTGGAAACATTGGAAGCAGAGATGGCAGAGACATTAAAGAAGACGGAAGTGTCAGAGTGTCTGCTGAGCATAACCGGAATGGGAGTAGTTTCTCTTGCGACATGTCTGGGAGAACTTGGTGATCCGTTACATTTTGAGGATGCAAGACAGATGAGTCGTCTGGCAGGATATAACTTGATAGAGGACAGTTCCGGAAAAAACAAGAGTGGAACATGTATCTCAAAGCGTGGCAGGAAGAATCTGCGGAGTGTACTTTATCAGATTTCGCTTACTATGGTGGCAAACAATAAAGAGATGCGACAGCTTTATGCCTACTTGAAAACAAGGGAAAATAACCCACTGAAAAAGATGCAGGCGTTGGTGGTTGTGAGTAAAAAGGTGCTTACCCTTATATTTATGCTGTCCAAAAAGAAAGCTTATTATGAACCGAAGCTTGTCTTCGGGAGTTATAGAAAGAGCCAGCTACAGGCGGCTTAATAGATTTATCGTGCCGATATAGGTACAGGGATAAGGAGGAAGCCTCCATCAGCCCAATGAGGCAGCAATTAAGCAAAAGTCTACCCTGTACCTTTATCCATAAAACAGAATGAAGGAATGTAAGGACATGGATCCAGCGAGAACTGATAGGGTAAGTGTATGGATAAACAAGGCAATTGATCTATTAACTAATGAATTGATACCTACAAAGGTATTGAGATAAATAACAAAAATATATCGGGAGATATATTGACAAATTTCAAATTTTGAGATAGGTGGTTGGAGTTTTTGGGGTTCAAGATAAAAGTTATTCAGAAAAACCACAGATATATCGTGAAGTCAGCAATTTGTGACAAAAAGGCTAAGATTGAAAAAGAGAAGTTAGTGGAACAGGCAAAACATATCGCCAAGCCAAGGGAGAAAATGACTTGTTTAAATGAGATAAGATTATACAACTCTATGGTGTTAGGCATACAGAATTATTATCAGATTGCAACCTGTATCAGTATTGATTGCAGGGGATTCCACAGACAGGTGATGACGGTACTAACAAATCGGATGAACACTGAAAAAGGAAGTATGCTGAAACGGGAAGGCGGAACAATGACCAAAAGCGAACAGGAGAGATTTAGAAAATCAAAAATGGTTCGTTATGTTGCTGGAATTGACCAGATGATATACCCAATCGCATATGTGAAATGTAAAGTGGCTGTGCCTAAAAGAATCAAAGTATGCCGTTACGCAGCGAACGGTAGAGAACCAATCCACGCAGAATTAAGTCTAAACAAGGCAGTTCTGTATGGACTAAAAAATAAGCGCCCCCAAGGAGATAACATAGAAGCTCCGAACAGCAGTCTCCCACTATTTTCTGCGCAGAAAGGGGAATGTGCTATCAGCGGGGAAGAATTTGAACTGCACAAAGTATCTGGTTCCTATATGGGGATTGTATTCTTCCTTTTTGTGAAAATGCAGAAATTTTTGAATGCATCATTGGATAGATTACCTTTTTTGGTGTATCTTAGAGTTTGTCAAGTAAAGTGTGTAAATTTTTGAGACTATGAAGAAAAGTCTGTAAATAAGATCTTCTATGATAATGATAGGCGA
>MJGMH1__coassemble_3966_pt1 | contig 4468 bp, 11 predicted proteins | sample MJGMH1__metabat2_high_PE_009 | metagenome-assembled genome bin MJGMH1 | reverse complement strand
TAGTAAATTCATCTTACATCAGTTTGAAGGTTTACACAAACTTTGGGATACTCCCCTGAGTGCCATACAAATGCCACATACTGCCCCCATATAAACTCCTATTGATTTGCCAATATACTCTGTTCCAGACTTTGTAAGTTCGTAAATAGGTATTCCGAGTATTTTAACAGTTAGTGCATTTACATCTGTGCTATATGCGTTAGTAAATCCAAAGTAAATTGCGACACTCATCAATAGCATTGCAAGAGCAAATCCAACTATCAGCGCAATCAGAATTTTAATTTTTTTCTTCATATATTTTCTCCCCGATAAATTCCACTTTTCTTAGTTTTATAAACTGAATTTTTATTCTTTGTCATTCAAAAGTTTATTTACTCTTTCAACTGGAAATCTGTCTTCAATGTCAATTATTACAAACAAATTTAGGGGCAATTCTTTCTCTCCAATCAGAGTAAGATATTCATTGACAGCTCTACGGTCAATCATAATTTTTCCATGACCAGCCCAATGGCGATTACTCTCTTTCTTTTTCAAACCAGAAATCCAATATTCATCACCATTTTCAATATCTACATAGTTTGAATAACTGCCATTATATTTTTGAAAAGCATGGTCATTAAAGTAAATAGTTTTCTTAGTTTTTGAAGTTTTCACATATCCAATCCAAGCTGGACCATCATCTGAATACCCTGTTTTTAACTCGATATACATTAAATCTTTAATCATTTTTTACACCTCCAAGTTCAAATCTTCGTGTTACTGGAAGTTTATCTTTTCTTATATGTCACTGCAATTCCAACTACAGAAGTTAAAAAAGCAATCGGTGCAAGTCTTACAAATAAGAATTCAAACCCATGCATTATTGTTCCTGCTACTGCAAACTCAGGGTCATTGTAATTCCAATCCAGATAAGAACTATTCATAGATGCAAGTGTGATAAATATTATTACTATAACCACACACAATGAAATAAGAATCCATCGAATCGTTTTTACCTTTGTTATACTTCTTTTCGCAAGTTGCAAATTAATAACTTCCAACTTTTCAGAAAGGATCTTTAAATCATCGGTAGTCGGTTCTGCTACAGGTTCCCCAAGTAATTCACTTACAGTAGTATCCAATTCATCCGCCAACATAATCAACATACTGGAATCTGGAACTGACAAACCATTCTCCCATTTTGATACAGTTTGCCTTACTATGTTCAGTTTAATTGCAAGTTCTTCTTGCGATAGCCCTTTTGACTTTCTGATTTTTTTGATATTTTCATTAAGCATAATCTCTACCTCCTTGTTTTTGATAGCTCAATTCTATATTCAAAAGAGCCGTTGCCACAAGCAACGCATATTAACATCCGCCTATTTACAGGCTTTTTGCAGACAAATTCAAATTTACGGAATATATCTCGTAAGTATTCCTACCAAAACGCAAATTAGCCCTGCAATTCGTGAACCCCACTTTGCTTTTTTCACATCATTGCTATATCTTTCTGGATAAACAGGATTTAATATGAGAATAAATCCATATAATACCCATGCAATATTTACAAACACGCCCTTGTGTAAAATTAAAGCAAGCAAATTTCCAACAACTATAAGAATAATTCCAATGAAAACTTGTTGTTTAAATGTAATCTTTTTCATATTCATTAACCGCCTTTCACATTCATTTTTCTGAATAGTAGCAGTTTATACTTATCTTGCTTTACAAAAACATCAACCGTACTATTAAAAGAAAAGCCAAAATTCCAATAAAATAAGAAATAGGCATTTTAATGTAATTTTTTTGAAAAATACTATTCTCATCACAGATTTTGGATATTCCTATGTCCACAACAACAACTAAAACCATACATACTATTGCCGATAATAACGTATAAATAATGCTCATTATTTTAACCTCTTTCTCAAATTTATTTAATCCTATTCAAGAAATTCTTTTTAAAGAGAGGCAACATATTGTTTCGCTTCTATCAATTCCATAGAGGTAATCTCTCGTACTTTTTTAACAGCCTCCACTTCTTGTCCACTATTTTTTTAATGAAGAATACGTTCTTTATTTTCATCTGATATATAATAGCTTACCAGCTGAATATTGCCTGTCTGTTTACATAGCGTATCAATCTGATTTTGTTGCGATTTTACATGCTTTTTCAATTTATCAATTTCAATAAAAAGCAACAGTCCAATTATAATCATCAATAAATATTGCATAAATAAACCTCCATATTCTTATTTATTTGAAAAATGTTCCCAGCGAATATAAATAAACAAACTGAGTAAAAGATAATATAACGCTGCAATTCCTAAACCATCATTATAAATTTCAATCAAAGAATGTTTTCTTATCAAACCAACTACAATAACTGCAACTAAAAAACATACAGGAATAATTACATAACCAAGTAAGAACCTATGTCTTTTATCCATTTAAGCACCTCCATTGTTAAATTCCAATATATAAATGCAACTTTTTCTCATTATACTACATCATTTATTCAAAAATCCATTTAAATTTTTCTTAATTTGAATAATATCTTCAGAAACCATATCTACTAATTTTCCAAAGGTTTTTCAGAGTTATTTTCAAAACCATCACTTTTAAATTTCACCTCAAAAAAATGATATTCAGACTACTATTTTTTAGTACAAATTCGATTCTATAAACTTCTTTTACCCTTTTTTATCTAACATCCTTATTCCAATGTTGCTTTTTAATCTTGGAATCTGCTTTCATTTGTTCCAAACACTTCGCCATCGCTATCGCATCATCAACCTTACTTTCTCCAAGCATATTTCTTGCTCGTTCCAGATCAAATGCAGCATTTCTCAAGATTGTATTCTCTTTCCTTATAACAGATACTTCCTCTCGCAACCGTTCTACACGATTTTCTAGATCCATGTTTCGATTGGATAGCTTTCGATTTCTATCTTTCAACTCCAAATACTTGCTATATAATATAATGCCTGTATCATATTCGCAACTTTTTTCACCAAAGGAAAGATTCTCTTCCGATAAGATTTTGCAGACTCTAAAGTTCCGGCTTCTGGCAACCATTCTTCCGGGTAATATCCATACTCACGTGCATGTGAGTCAACAAGTCCAGCTTTTGAATTTAGTGCAGAAAATCGTTTTTCTAATACTTCTGTCTTTTTAATTACTGCATCTCTCTCTTTTTCTACCTGTTCTTTTTCCTTTTGGATCTCATCCACACATTCACTGATATCATGCAAATCATGTTCCAATAAATTCTTATGTTCCGTTAATTCTTCTACTTCCTGTTCTCGAACCTTTTTCTTGTAATCCAATACAGAAAGATGTTGTTCATGAGTTCCTTTCTGATCCCATTCTATCTCATTTTCTCTCATGACCATGGCTAATTTTTGCTTTTCCGATTGTACCCATTGATTTAACTCCGTCTCACTTCTAGAGCCACCTTTAAAGCCTAATGACGATAAAGCTTGTTTTAAAGATACCCTTGTATCAAGTCCTCGTTTACTTCCTGTGACATAGGGAATGAAATCAATATGCAGATGTGGTGTTGCTTCGTCTAAATGCAGATGAGCAGCAAATACTCGCAATGTGGGATTTCGTCCTTGAAATCCTTTCATGTGCAGCAAGTTGTCCTTCCACCGTTTCTGATCCCATATTGTCTTTATCACCGATCTGAAGGATAACCTCATGAAATAATTTTTCTTGTTTCCCGGAACGTATCTTTTCGTAATAATCATCTATCTTACGATCTTTTCGAGTCTGTTTATCATTGTAACGCTTCAAGGCTTCATCAAATAATTCATGATATACGTCTTTGATATCTTCATTATAATATTCAACATTCCAATGGGTTCTGTTCGGATCCGTATTCTTTGCATGAAATTTTCTACTGTTATGGTTCAGGGAGCCTTTCCCTGTCATAAAACTAATTGTCCTCTTCAATAAATCTCCTTTCATTCATTTTAAAATGCCAGATATGGCAATCATGTTTTGTTACTTTTGTCAAAAGTAATGCAAAAGCACTTTCGACAGCCTAACGTCCATCAAAAGTACCCTTGCGCCCTGCCGGGAGCTTTCAAATCAGCCAGTACCGTATCGGCTACACCCTACAGCAATTCTCCTTGTTTGTTATTCACAGGTGCGTGCCACGCTCCTATCTTATATTCCCCAAACAAACATCACCATCGATAACTGGCTGACACTCCACGCTTATCTAAATATTCCTGTCGTGCTTTCTCCTGCTCTTCCTCAGAAGGCGCAGTCTTATACTTCGTATAGAGTTCATGTCTGACTAATGCATCCAATTTTTCTTCCAAACCATTTTGAATATCTTCTTCATACTGATCATCTGAACCTAGATGATAAAAGATCAATTTTCGAAACAGTTCATAATCAATCTGTACTTTTTTCATCGCTTCACTCCTCGTATTATAAAGTAGTAGTGTTTATAGACCCTCTCCAAGGTCTGTATGCT
>MJGMH1__coassemble_3861_pt1 | contig 4672 bp, 3 predicted proteins | sample MJGMH1__metabat2_high_PE_009 | metagenome-assembled genome bin MJGMH1 | reverse complement strand
AAAGTGCGTAAGTTTTGGTTACCGGTAACTTACACACTTTATTTTACACTCCCATATCTTACAAGGATTTCTTAAAAAAAGGTATGCTTCTCAGACCTTCCAGCGGAGGTCTTTTAGAAAATAATATTCAATGAAAAATTTTTCTGTTGTGCTACAATAAAGTTGTAACAGCATTGGCTACTAAGATATAATCATCTTACAGAGAAAAGAGGAATTACTATGCCACAGAATTACACACCCGAATTTTAAAAAAAGATTGTCCGTCTTCATTTGGAGGAAGGACGTACTTACAAAAGCATCACTGCCGAGTATGGCGTAGCAAAAGCTACTATTTCGTCGAGTTTTTTTAGGAATGATGCCTCCATTTCAGCTTTTTGTCGCATAGCTTTTTCTAACTTTAATTCAGCGCGAAGCCTTTCCATTTCCGTAAGAGTATCTTCTAATTTCCGTTTTCCACGACTGTCCTGTAATGCATCAACTCCCTTACTTTCGTATTTGACAGTATAGTTTCGCGCCTGTTGATAAGAAACCGAAAATCTTTCGGCTGCTTCAGCATAGTTATGATTATGAGAAATACAATATGAAGCGATTTCTACGCGTTCATCAAATGTAGTTTTTCTTCCCTTAGTCATGATGACTGTACCTCCTGTTCTGGAAGCTTTCAGTTCCTCATGACTATTATACTGCTTTATCCATTTTCCGAGCTTACTAATTGCACGAATTCCATACTTTTTACAAATATCATTCAAGGAACCTTGGCCGTCAAGATAATCCTGAACTGCTTGTAGCTTCAGTTCCTTTGAATAATTTTTGTAATTTTTCATTAAGAATGCATCTTTGCCCATCTACTCGTAATTACGAATCCATTGTTGCACAGTTGCAAGAGAAACATTCAACTGTTCTGCTAACTTACGCTGAGAAATATTGCCTTCACGATACTGCATTGCCGCAGATATTTTATCTCGAGCAGATAGTGCTTTCTTTGACATAAAATATGCTCCCTCCTAAGTAACAAGTTTTTTATTATTTCACTTGTCTACCTAGAAGGGAGCATATCAATTTCATGGTTATTTTTTTCTTTTCACCCCAGCATTCAAAGCGATTATCACTCCCCCTAATGAAATGAAGCATAGCCACATCCATAGCGCCACAGGACTATCTCCTGTGTTCGCTGGCTTAGTCGGTTTATTGGGTTTACTCGGAACAACCGGTTTGGTTGCTTTGTCAGTTGACACAAACGACGCCTTTATATTCACATTGCTTTCCGGCATAATAAATGTATATGTACCATCTTTCTGTTTTTCGAGCTTAATCGTATTATTATCTTTGTCAGTTGCAACGAGTTTATTAAGCTTGTAATTTTTATCTGGTGTTACAGTAAGTACAACTATGCTTCCTTCTTCATATGCAGTCTGAGCAAAAGTTACCTTACCATTCTTTGCTTTCTCAATATTTACAGTATATGCAGTCACTACTGCCTCTTCTTGTTTAAAGGTTGCAGTTACTGTGACATCACTTGCAGGCATTGAGAATACATAGCTACCGTCTTCCTGAACAGGCACTTCAATTGCATTTCCAGACGCATCTGTAACAGTAACAGTATCCACTAAGTAACCTTCGTTTGGAACTGCTGTAAATGTAACAACACTTCCTTCGATTGCCGTCTCCTGTCCGGTAACCGTACCATTCTGTGTCTCGGCAATATTTACATTATAAGTACCTGATTTGCTAATTGTGTAAGACTCTCCTTGTTTTGTCTGGAACGAAATCTTATTGGCATCACCAGACGGAATTTGTGTTTCAACATAATTTCCTTGTAAATCTTTTACTACATATTCGGAAAGCCCCGGATATTCTCCAATAAATTCACCACCATTACCAGATGTTACACTAAAGTATTCCGCAACGCCATCCGTCCATTTCATGTCAATTTCAAAATTACCACGAGCCATAATGCCTTCTACAAATCCCGTATTCCACTCTGCTGGTATAGCAGGAAGGAACTGAACATACCCCAGCTGACTCTGAAGCAGCATCTCATTCACACCTGCTGTATAGCCAAAGTTTCCATCAATCTGGAAAATCGGATAATCTTTATAATTTTCACCATCACCATGAGATGAAAGAAGGTTTTTCAGGAAACCAGAGTTACCGCCACCTACTGCTGACTGTACAATTTGGAATGCTTCATCTGCATGTCCTGCACGAGCCCAAAGGTTCAATTTGTGAGCCTTAGACCATCCAGTCGCATCCAAACCTCGTTCTTCCAAAGAAACAATGGCAGCATCCATAAATTCAGAATTATCTTTATTAATCAAATTCCCCGGATATAATGCCATCAGATGAGACAGATGTCTGTGAGGTGGTTGTTCCCCATCACTATCGGCACCAAGACTTTCTCTCCACTGTGGTATATCAATTTCCGGAAGCTCCCCAGCTTTAGCTTTGCCAAAAGTAGTCTCTTCATACCACTCTTTTACCTGACCACTTTCACCAACCATAACCGGCTCTAATTTTGACTGTTTGTCTTTCCACTGTTCTACCAAATCTTGATCAACACGTAAAATCTCTGCTGCCTGAATCGTATTTTCAAAGTGCTGCCAGATAAATTGCTGGTCATAAGATGCACCATTGACAATCGGTCCATTTTCTGGAGAGTAGGACGGTGCGGATACATAACGCTGCTGATACTCACTCCAATAAAGCGCTTCATTCCAAAAATTTGCCACTTCTCTCAAAGAAGGATACATTATTTCTAAGTAAGCTGTATCTCCCGTGTAGAGATAATACTCATAACAATTAAGCAGCGCCCATGCTGAACCAATCGGATTCCATCCGGCAGCATTGTTCTTCTGCCCCATAGAAGCAAACATATATGGGGTGCTGAAGCAACCTACAAGCCAGCCGTTTTCTTCCCCCTGTTCACTCTTAATTCCAAAAGCAGATGCAGCAGCTCCTCTTCCTGCTTCTCTCAGGACTTCCAAATATTCATTGTACGGTAGTTGACATTCTGCCAAATTGCTCGCCATCGTCGGCCAGTAATTCATCTGCACATTGATGTTAAAGTGGTAGTCACCCCCCCATGCAAATCCACCTTCACCCCAAACACCTTGAAGATTAGTTGGAAGAGAACCTTCTCTTGAACCAGCGATAGTCAGATATCTGCCAAACTGGTAGCAAATGATTTCCAGCGCACGCTGTTCTGCTTCCGATGGCATTTCACCTCCATTTTTGTCTATCATATTCCGGTACCTTTGAATTAACTCATCAGTAGGAATCTGAGGAATCTCTTCGTTAAATCCCAATTCCATGCGAGAGAATAATGCTGAATGATCTGCTATATGATCTGCCTTCAATACATCGTAACTCTTTTGGGCTGCAACATTAATACAATTTGTCACTGCTTCGTGAGGTCCCTCTCCCCGAAAATCTAGAAGTTCCATCTTATAATCGGTACCACATGCCAGAATCAGCATTGCAGCATCTGCGCCAGCCACACTGATAGAATTTTCATTAGACGTCAATTCTCCCCCTTCTTTCAGCACCTTTAATTGAGCTTCTGCATTCAAACCATTGCTCAATGTGCTTGTCATGGTAATCAAATCTCCATCGGCTGTATTTGCAGTGTTTCCCCTTGTGCAATCTTCCAAATTTGTTGTAAAATCAATCTTTCCTTTTTCGTCAGCTGTTAGACGGACAACCAATACATTATCTGGATAACTATTAAAGTATTCACGAGTATAGCGAACTCCTTCATAATCATAGCTGACAGTCGCAAGAGCTGTACGCATATCTAAATCTCTAACATAGTTCTGTACCTTGCTTTCATCAATTGACTCATTAGAAATATATAAATTCGCATAATCTTGGGGTGCGGCATAACCGTTTAAATCCCCCATTAGTTTATTAAGCCAATCCATTGCTTGACCCTTTGTATTGGTTCCACTAGACTCATAAGACTTCTCATCAAAACCAAACACAAACTCTGATTTATCATCCAGCTTTTTGCGAATCGCTTCTAGGTCGTCTTTGACTTTCTCCAAATCTTCTTCTGTCTCTGTTGGGTTTGTATTCCCATAGTTGTAATTATTATTCTCTGTTGGTCCGCCATTCCATACTGTCTTCTCATTAATATGAATCTTATCTTTCTTAGAACCACCAAATACCAAACCTCCCATATAGCCATTTCCGATTGCCAATGCTTCCGTCTCCCAATCCGTTGCCGGTTCATCATACCAAAGCCTCAAAAGATTATCATTTGAAGCTTGTTCTAGTAAATCTGTTCTGTTTTCCGCAAAAACAGTTGTAGACAATGAAGACATCCCTAGCATTGTTGCCATTGAAATACCTACAATTTTTCTAATTTTTTTCTTCATCTCTTTCCCTCCATCTAAAACTAGATTTGATTTTTCCTTTACATAACAAATAACAAATATCCCTCCTCCATTTGATGTGTTATGTGTATTTTTCACAATATAAAATTCAAACACACACTTGTTTGTAAGATATGATAATCCTCAGCTGTTACAAAGTCAATGTTTTTACCATATTTATTTTTATTTTTCTGCTTTTTGTATACATTTTATCCAATTCAAAACTTTACATATTAGGAATTTCCATAAAAAAGTGTGCTGAGCACACTCTCAGCTCCCCTGCCCCTCATTCTTGAGGG
>MJGMH1__coassemble_3520_pt1 | contig 5429 bp, 7 predicted proteins | sample MJGMH1__metabat2_high_PE_009 | metagenome-assembled genome bin MJGMH1 | reverse complement strand
TTATTGTAATGCGATTAAGGTAATGGATAACCTCTACTTTTCATTTTCAATCTTTATCCCTTTTCTTAAATTTTAAATTTTCCTATACATCATCGATAGAGTTATAAACTTATTTTAAAACATAACGCTAAAGATGCAATATGTATCAAAAAGAAACGATTCTATATTACAGAACCGTCAATCAAAATAAATAGTTATTGTATAAATCAGATTTTGTTTTAGGCTTATCCCTTCCATACTGGCACTTTACTTTTCAAATAATTTTCCTAATATATCTATAAACTCTTCCCAACCTAATACAATTCCCATAATTGTACTTATAGATCCAATAGTTTTACTAATACTTGTATCTTCTTTCCATCTATTGTTCAAATTTTTTCATAATTGACTTTTACGTCACCACTAATATCAATGTCGATATAAGAATAGCCATTTTTACAATCTTAGCGTCATATTCTTTTGTTTCTTTCAGTTATTTTTGTCACTTTCTAATATTTTACACTTTTTGTACTTCAAACTCAATACAAATCATTATAGAAATATAGTTTCATATCGTCTTTTCTTCGGCAATAGTAAATTTATTTGAATTCCGAACTAGCATAGCTAGGTTGAGCTCCAAATAAATACCCGGACATTGTTCCGATTTGATTCCAAATAATTCGGATTTATAATATGTTCTTTCCACTTCGCCCTGCAAAAAAATCCCCTGATAATTTACCATTCGAATGATTCGGCTAAACAGACAAACATTCCTCCTCATAAGGTTCTAAAAAATCCATTTTTTTCATCTTTTGTTCTTGTACTCTCCTTTTCATATTCCGATAGCACCATTGTATTTCCATCTTTTGGCTTTGTAAATATATTATATAAAAAGTGCCGACTTTTTTGTTCCTTTTTGGATTAAAAAAAATGCTGACTTTTTTGTATTGCTTTTCTGCCTTTTTATCCAAAAACGCAAAAAAATGTAGACTTTTTTGTTATCTACACTTTTTCAATCCATTATGTTCCTTATAAACTCATTCAAAAAAATGCCGACTTTTTTGTTATGAAACATCCGTCTTTTATCCTAACTTCCTCCATCCATACTATTACTGATACCAACTTGTGGTTCGCTACACTTGGCGGTAAATACCCGTGGCTGGACTTTCACCAGCAAGATTAGTGCCATGTTCGGCACACATACAAAAAAATGCAAACATCACTATTTGCATCTTCCTTCCAATATTACTTTTTTTGGATAAAGTCCTAATACAATTGAAAACGTCTTTTCGTCAATCCGTTCCCAATCTCTTTTTTTAAACTGTGCTTTATGCATACTAATTGGAATCACGATATCTTCCTCTTCGTTTTGCAAAAATTTTAGTTGGTGAATACTTTTTCCCGGATTCCAGACTTGATATAGATCTGGATCAATTCCATTGTTCCACCCGCCGCATTCTCCGGCAACTGCGGTCATATTAATTGTTCCCCCTCCCTCTGCAATTCTTTTGATGTGCACATTGGCAAGTATACTTTTCATTTCTTCTCCATCTGTCATCTGAAAATCAGTCAATGTAAACTCATATCTGTCTAACTCTTCCGGCTCGCCAATTCCGGCTTTTAACAGTTCTGGATTTGGATACATCTGATTGATTCTCCGATAATTCCAAATAAAAATAACACTCAAAAAAACAACTGCCAAAATACCAAAGATACCGATTATCTTTTTTCTCATGAAGCCGCCTCCTCCAAATAGATTCTTCCTTCTTCCACATGGTAAATGACATCAGATAAATATTCCAATTCCGCATTATCATGGCAAGCTACAATGATCAGCTTCCCTTTTTCACGCAACTGTAAAAGAATTTCCTTTACAAGCTCTACCCCTTTTTGATCCAAGGCATTAATCGGTTCATCCAAGATAATGATATCTGGTTCTTCCATAATAGCGCAGGCAATCCCAAGCCGCTGCTTCATTCCAAGTGAATATTTCTTATATTTCCGCTTATCATCTGGTTCTAGCCCTAGAGCTTGCAGCGTTTGTCGAATTTTCTCATCACCGATCTTCCCCTGTATTGCAGCAAGCATTTTTAAATTTTGAAATCCGGTATAATTCGACAAAAATGCCGGATTCTCTATCAAGACGCCGATAGACGGCGGAAATGAAATGTCTTTTCCCAATTCCTTTCCATCAATCAACACCCTTCCTTCGCTTGCATTCATCAATCCGCTCACTGCACGCATAAACATCGTTTTTCCAGATCCATTTTTCCCACGCAATCCATAAATATGTCCGCCGCACAGTTCCACATTCACATCTTCCAACACGGTAACACCTTTCAGCCGTTTTGTATAATGCTCCACTTGTATTTTCATGGCATACCGCCTCCTTCCAAAACATCTTTTTTATTCATCCAAATCACCCCAATCAATACAATCAGTCCAATTAAAATGCACTGATAAACAACTCCAAATGCAAACCCAACGCCCTCTGAAACCATGAACCGATTCCGCAGCATCATAAGATAATTCCCTGCAAGCCACTGCGATTCACTATAAGAAGATATCACAAGCAGAGCAATTACCGACGCATATCCAAAAATCGGTTTTGTCACAAATCCAACTAGCATCTGCAACAATCCAATCATAACTGAGGTCAAAATCGGCAAAAAAACCAGATTTCCTAAAAACATCGTCGCATTCCTTCCCGTCTGAGCATACAGACAGGAACTTGATAATCCAAAACGTATTGAAGGATTATTGAGAAAAACCATGCTGACCAACAGCGCTCCTGCCAGCGCATAGTATAAAAGAATATTCCCAATTACCCACACGCATTTACTAAGCCACCATGTCCTCTTTGACTTTGCCGCAAGAAGCACATGTCTCCCATATCCAAAAATATCTGCTCTCCTGTAATTTCCAACAATAAAAAACATCAAAAGTTCAAATACAATTAAAAGCACCGGTAAGTCAAACTGCTCTCCCCGTCCCGGCACAAAGGGCTGTATTCCCTCAAACATAGCATATAAAACATCCCAATACTGAACCTCCATGTCATTGCTATCAAATTTCTGTATTGTGGACTGTACAAAAATAATCAAAAATATGCCTGCTATCCCATATCGGTATCGCACTTGCCAAACTCCTACCCGCATATCATAGCGAAACACTCTTTGAAATATACCTTTATCTTTCATTCATAAATTCCCGCCTTTTTGCCAAAATTTCTCCTGCTAAAAATATACACACGACAACAGCAAACATATAAATGAGCATCGTAAAAAAGCCTTGTAATGTCTCAAACGCCGCTTCTTTGTCCGTATTATTCACATCAATAATTTTATTCGTATAAATCGGCTCTGTTGCAGTCTCCAAAGCATGTAGACAATTTTCGTTATCAATCATTCCAATTCTATAAGAATTAAAAACGATATCTGCCGATTCTTTACTAAGATTTTTAACCTTTACACTCAACCACATATAATAGTTATCACTTAGCAAATTCCCATCTTCATCTACTTCTACATCCAAAGGATTTTCCACTAATTCCTTTGTCACTCCACCATATTTTTCATTACCACGGTACAACTTTGTCACTGCGGCATCTTCCACACAAAAGTCTAACTTTACATTCTCTGGTCGAAAAGCAAAAACTTCAACGTGATCACCCATAGAAAAAATCCAATCTTTCTCTGCTGGATTTGAAACAATATCTGGTAAGATTTTATTTCCTCCATCATCGTATTCGGGCGCATTATCCTTATCCAAGTCATTTTTAGCAATTGTTTTATTCCCATTTGTAATTCCGCCTTGATTCTGTTCGACATGCTTTGGTTGTTTCGAGCAACCCGAAAGTACAGTTGTAATAATTAGTGCACCTATTAAAAAATAGCTTTTCATCTTCAATACTTTCCTTTCTGTACTGTTCCATTTCTCAATCCATATACATGTGCTGTATAGCTAGCACCTGCACTCTTGCATTTCATATAAGAAGATGTTGCATCTGTTTTGAATCTAGCCCCTGTCCTTACCGAGCTATTGCTAAAATTAAAAGTAAACGGTGAATCTGAGTAATTATTCGCATTTGCTGTTTTTCTTCTAGTCATTTTTATCTCTCCTTTATCTCTATATCTTTGGTATACCACTGTCATATGACATATTCATTGTAACAGACAACTCGCTCTTCTTGTTGCATTGGTCTTGAACAACGACAAAATGTCCTCCAATTGCAGTTCGCAACGAAGGACATCCCTTATATTCTTCAAAAAGCTATACTAATAAAGTAATTGTCACCTGAAACGTTTCCTCTTCCCATCTCATCTGCATAAGCCCCTGATATTTCACAACAGCCTTCTTTACACTTTCCATTCCGATTCCATGGGGTCTGCCATCGTGCTTGGTCGAACGTATAGTGTCATATTTTTCTGTTACACAGTTTTCTATCTTCAACACCAAAACCGGTCCCTGTTTTTTTAATACTATCCAGATTTTTCGCTTTTCCTCTTCTAATTTAGAGCACGCTTCAATCGCATTATCCAAAAGGTTTGCAAAAATTACACAGATGTCATAATCCGTCATTCCGAGTTTTCCCATGCGTTAGATTTCTGTAACTACTGCAATCCTTTTTCGCTTTGCCAACTGCAGCTTATCTGTCAATACAATATCTACCGCCTTGTCTCCTGACCACACCTTTTCTTCCTGCATACGCAACGGTTCTCGAATTTGATAGCAATACTGTAAAGCTTTCTCCACTTCTTTGTTTTCTAGATAGTTCACAATCAGATTCATATGATTTTTAAAATCGTGTGAAATGCGGGATACCTCCTTTTGGTTTTGATAAATAGATTCATAATTATGCTCCAACTGATCATTTCGCACCTTTATATAATTCATATAATCCCGCTCGTTGAACAGAACAACCGCTGCCACCCCTGCCGCCAAAATACAGCCACCTAGAAAAAGGAGTATTACGCCATTTGAGACAATCAGTCCTGAATTCCTATTTTTTAACTGCCACTGAAAATAACATACAACTACAGTTTCTATGATGATCAATGTCTGAAATACATTGCGATTGCTCTTCAAATCGTGTATCTGAAACTCCATTTTCCGCATTCCCATCAATATCAAAAATACCAATTTTAAAATCAGAAATACCACATGTATATCATTGATCTGTTGCATGTTCATAATGTCTGTATTCTTATACGTCACAATCAAAAATCCCACAATATAGTCTGCCATATTCAATATCCAAAATACAAATATTGAAGTTTCACAGAGGATTCGTCTCTGGTTATTTGACAACAGAAGAAGTGTCACCACAATCAGGCTGATTTCTATCACATTTGTCAGCATATCAAAATATGCTGTCTGCCTACGACAGACTACAATCGAGACTATGAAGAAAAGTCTGTAAATAAGATCTTCTATGATAATGATAGGCG
>MJGMH1__coassemble_3483_pt1 | contig 5540 bp, 7 predicted proteins | sample MJGMH1__metabat2_high_PE_009 | metagenome-assembled genome bin MJGMH1 | reverse complement strand
CTCCAGTCGATGAAAATAAAATATATTCAATCGGCTTCGCCGCAAATTTTGAGCGCTATGTCAAGTCTTTTTGGGCAAAAAAGTGGGGGATTTGTAACAGTTCAGCCTTATAGTTAAGTCAACGGGCAATGCACCGGTTAGAATATAGCCGGTGTGCCAGTGAATAACATCTTTAAATTTTCTATAATTCCCATTTTCCTTTTCTTGAGAGTTTCTATGATTGTCATAATGGAACAGTACATCGTATTTCCGCTTTCTTTGCGAAATCCTCCTGCCATTTTCTGTCTGTTTTTAGCTTTTCGTAAATCCCGTTCTGAAATATTATCATCAAAAGGAACAGAGAAGTCATGCAGAAATAAAAGATGGTTATGACTGTACTTATCCATCCTGTTCAGCAGCGCCTTTTCCTCCTGTTTTGCATATTTGTGGACAGTTGTTTTGTTTTTGGCACACCCTTTCTCCAACAGAGAAAAATATTTTTCTTCATATTCTTTTATTGTTTCCATTGGAAAAGAGCAAATTCCCTGTTCTGCCAGTTCTTTTCGCTTTCTGTTCATTTCACACAGGTGGGAGATCATTTCATCGGACCATATATTACCTGTTTCCTCCGTATTTTTGCGGAGATAACGGATAATATGGACATTACATTCTGCGTGTTCTGTTCCGAAATGGTACAAAGCGGTTTCGTGGTCATGAAGAAGCGTTCCTGCATAACATTTCAGGAAATTCAGTTCTTTTAACGCATCTATGGATTTACTGCTCATTGCATGGTAGATAACACTGTTGTCTGTGCTGAAATTTCGGATATAGTTCAGTTTTCCATTCACAGTTACGGTTGTAGCATCAGTTGCCACAACTTTCTGGTTCAGCTGTTCTTTTTCTAGATTTATAATGCTTGTAACCGATACATTCTCCATTTTTTTGCAAAAACCATAAATGCTCCCTTCCGATAAGTTCAATTCCCCGTTACCTGCTGAATTCAGGAAAGATGCAATTCTGTCATTTGACATAACGCCTTCGCTGTACAGGGAAACTGCCAGCGCTTTTACATTTGCTCTGTAGGTAACGTCACTGCGGTATTCAGCAGGAATACGTAAAACCCCATTCTCATCTGCATAAATGCGGACTTCTGTGATTACGGGTTCTACCGCTAAGTCCACCACATATTTTGTGACATATTTTTGTCCGGATGTATTACCGATCGTTTTCACTTCATGTCTGTATCTGCCGGAAGCAATTTTTTCCTATATTTCAGCTTTTGAAAGTGTTGTCCCTTTATGGCCTTTCTGTCCACCTGTTTTACGTTCCGTTTTCTTTCTTCCGTTATAGGTATTGGCAGGCTTTCCTTTTTGATCGGCAGAGGGTGGAAGGGAAGTGTTGGAACTGTCATTGTTAATGATGCTTTTCAGACGTGCATTATCGTCCTTGAGCAGTTGGTTTTCCTGGCGTAAGAGCAGATTTTCTTTTTTAAAATCTGCAATTTCAGTTTTTAATTCCCCTGTTTCCTTTTTGTGTTCTTTTTCAATGGTATCCAGACGCCCCATGATTTCCATGAGTTGTTGGTACATTCCGTTTTCATAGCTGCTTTTTCTTCCCATGAGGCATCTCCTTCCGTTTGTTTATGATAAACATAGTTTATCATAAACAGAACAAAAAGAAAAACCGCTCAAAAACAGATCCGTTAAAATGACGGTGGATTATTATTGGATAGTCAGGAGATCCTGTGGAATATTTGCTATAAAATCACGAAAAAAGAATCTAAATCAGGCATTTCATCAGGAAGTTATCCACATGGCACTAATAGGACAATTAAAATCGTGAAGTTACAGATTCCTATGTGGAAAAGTAACTGCAAAAACTTTTTCAATTTCTCCCTTTTGCCTATGGCAAGGCTGAACTGTTACGGGGATTTTAATAAAAAAGGAATCTGCAAGCCTTGATTTTACTGAGCTGAAGATTCCGAGAGATTATCTGTAAATACGGGAGGAGATTATTTTTCAATAAATCAGTTGTGTGGAATAAGCCTAAAAGACGAGGTACGTTTGTCAAGCTATGAGAAATGGGCAGATATAGGAACCTTCGACAGGGAACGGTTTCTGGCAGGAGAGGAATGTGTGTTGATCCTCTCTCCGTATCAGATTCGAAGTTTGGGAAACGAAAAAGAGCCTTCCTATGTCAATTGTACACTGGAGGATAGAAGCAAGAAGGTTTATACATACGAAATGGATGAACATAAAATTGCTCCCGGCGATATCGTGAACGTGAGTACGCCGTGGGGAGAACGAGAAATTCGGGTTGGATCGGTCATTACGCGTCCGAATGCTGACTTAGACATCACTGCTAATGTAATAGAAGTGAGTGAGACATTCGTGAATCTTCTCTGTGAGTTTGAAGAGCCACGATATATGGGTGTAAAAATTAATCTGAACGAGAATACGGATATGATCAAAACCGGGGAAGAAATAGAAGGCTATTTTGAAACACTGGAACAGGGGAAAGAAAATCTTAGAAATATTGCCAGTAACGAAAAGGGATTTGCACAGGCAGCAATGTTTGAAGGAGCTGAGTATTTGTTTATCTTAACAGCAGTGTGGCTTTTATATATGTTGATCATGTATCATGGAAATCAGATCTATCTCAAAAATGAAGGAAAACGGATCGGGTACTTCGTGCATATGGCATGGAGAAATCCGTCTTACGTTCAAGATATTTGTTAGAAAACATATTTGAGGGTGTAGCGGTTATTTTGGTATCCATCGTAGCCATAACAGTGGAATTTCTATTCCGTTTAAAAAGACAGGCTACTTTTGATAATTGGAATCTGTTCATGCAGGCACTGAATGATAATTCGGAGATGATCCAGTTCCTTTTGATGTCGCTTCTGATTGCAGTTCTCGTTTTTATCGGAGTGTCTACTGTGACGTTATATTTGCCGCTTAAGACCGTTACTGGAAAACAGATTGTTGAGAATCTTGGAAATGGTGAGAGGATAGACTAGAATTCGGTAAGGAAGAAGTGATTTAAGTTGGAAAATTAGAGGCATCATATGAAGTGTTTGTGATTTTCTGTAAATAGTGCTATGAAAGGTCTTCTTTGATAAAACAAATTATCATAAGAAGACCTTTTACAATGAGAAGAAAAAGATATCTGTATACAGAGTTTAAATGATAGCGGAAAGAAAGTAAACGCACCATAGTGCGTTTACGACTATTCAATATTTTCAATTTTTCTGGACGGAGAAAAAATCCCCCTATTTCTCATAATTGAAGGACAGGGGGATGAATACTTTCCAATAATGACATCAATCTAAAAGGAAAAATACTAATTTGCGTTGCTTCTTTCAACTAGATATTCTAGAAAATTATGAATATAGTTCAATGCTATTTAACTAAAATCCAATCCGTTTCCCACTGAAGTTTTGTTGTATTATACAATCTTTTATAAAGTTTCCCATCAATCATTTTGTATCGCCATTCAAGTTTATCCGTATATGTATCAATTCTTTCTTCAGAAGAATGAATACTGGTCTGAGAAATATTCAAATTATCATTGGCATTTACTGGTAAGATAGTAATATAGTAACAAAAAAGTAAACATAAGGTAAGTACTTTAATTTTTGTTTTCATTATCGTTTTCCTCCTGTGTTTTAATTGGTAAATTTTGAAAATCTTTTGGAATATCAGGAAACTTCGTAATATATTCTTCGTCTACATATAGAAGATATTCTCCTGATACGTTTACTAGATAAGCGTTATCAGGGGAAATTGACAATGTAGATTGCTCAATTGATTCAGGTATGGAAGTAGGTTCAGGTACAAATATAAGTGAAAGAAGAAGGAGACTTCCAATCAAGAAAGAGTGTAAGAGTAATATCATATTTTTTTTGTGCAAATTCCCCTTAAAATCATCCGATAAAATGAAATGGATGCGTTGTGCAAGAACAGACTCATTTGTGTTTGTAAATGCGAGCGCAGAGAACTCTGTTTCTTGCTTTTTTCGTAACTTAGATGCCTTTAGAATACACTCTGCGTAATTGAGTCTTTGTTCTTCCGTATAATTTCTTAGCAGTATTTCATCATTGGAAAGTTCAAATGCTAGTGTCAACTTTTTATTCAACAAATATATAACCGGATTATACCAGTGGAAACATATAATGATATTCAATAAAAGTTTCAGCCACAAATCGTGATTCACATAATGTTTCACTTCATGCGCAACAATATGAGTAAGTTCCTCTTCGGAGAAAGGATAATTTGGTAAAATCAAAATAGGTTTATGTAATCCTGTAATCGCAGGAGAACATGTGTTTGGGACAATTGCGACCCGTAAAAAAGACGAAGCCTCATTTTCCAAAATCTTTTTCAAAAGAGGATGGGAATTCCAATCTTTCAGTATAAACGGCATTAAGTTCCTTTGATACCGCGTGTATTGGACGATTAGTTTTAGCAATTTGTAGAAAAATCCTGCCAGCCAAACGGCTATTAAAATATAAAAAACGGAAAGCGTAGAATTTCCTATGTGATAACTAAGAATCCGTTGAAGCGGATATAGCAATTTTTCAAAATAAATGGACACTGTAAACGGAAAATTTATCGGCAATAACGTACGTAATAAAATAAAAGAAATTCCGATAAATATAAGTTTGATTCCGTAATAGATAATACTTTTTTGGTAGTACAGAATAAAATATAAATAGCCTGTCAGAAAAAAAATGGCTATAAAACATGTAAGAAAAGGTCCAATTGACACGGACACTTTAATCCCTCCCTAGATGTCTCTTTCGTTCTAAGATAAGTTTTTCTAACTCGTTTAATACCTGCTCATCGGTTTCCTCTTCCACTAAATTCGCAACAATAGCAATGGAAGAAGAAAAGTTAGCCAATTCTTCACAACTCATTGAAAGATATTCGGCATGACTTATAATCGGTTTATAGCTTCTGGTTAATACAGTACCACTGTAAACGATCTTATCCACTTTGATATACTCTTTTTTAATCAGACTCCTAAGCGATGCATTCACTGTATTAATCTGTAAATCTTCGGCTTGCTGTTCGATAGCAGAAGCTGTCATAGATTCGGGGGAATTCCACAATATTTCCATGACTTGTAACTGCCGTGTACTCAATTTTTTATTATTAGACAATGTTATCACCTCATTAATAAGATAACAAATCTATATATTTATGTCAATGGATATACGATAAAAAAACATATTTTTGCAGTATAATGAACAAAGATAATTTTCATATATCATAGATTATATACAATTCGAACAATCTTACAACAAACAATATGATGGTGATATTATCTTGTAATGAAGAAAGATTATAATGAAGAACATGAGTTGTTTGTTGACAGTAGATATTCTATTTCCACGAATGAAAATAAAAACGATAGTGTAAGGGTATGTGGCTTTAAAAAGGATATAAAGATGCTTTTTGAGAAATCCAAATTTTAAGTTACTTTCATATTCTTTCTGAACTTTATAATCTCTCGGAATCCTGAGTGATTATTATCGGCAACAGCCGAAATGTGTACTT
>MJGMH1__coassemble_3363_pt1 | contig 5961 bp, 6 predicted proteins | sample MJGMH1__metabat2_high_PE_009 | metagenome-assembled genome bin MJGMH1 | reverse complement strand
AAGAACTTGCGGACAAAATCGGTATCAATATGCAGAGCCTTTCCAAGATTGAACGAGGTGTGAATTATCCTACTTTTGATACGTTGGAGAAGATAATGGACGTGCTGGGAGTAACACCCAATGAATTATTGTCGGGAGAATGGAAATATATCGACCACACCGAGCCATATATCAGGGACGTTATCAAACGGGAACAGGATTTTAATGTTTCCTTAGATTATCTGTCTGAAAATGAATTTTTCAATGATGAAAAAGAATACAGATTTTACATGGAAACCACATTGATTAGATACATCAGCAATTATCTTTCTAATGAGGTTGTAGAAGTGGAAGAACTTATGGAAATCAAACAGTTGATACAGCGTCAGAAATTGGAACGCATGATGAAAGTACATAAGGAAATGCGAGGGTTAGACCGATACAGAGAACAGCCCAAAGAGTATAAATATCATGACCCTTATGATGATTGGATATTCCGTCAACTTGCGGATATAGACAACAGAAACAACATTCCCGACACTTCGCTACAATCAGACTTTAATGAGGCGGACTATGAAGATTATCTAAAGGAGAAATGGAACAGGGGACTTTGATTTTCCTCTTGCATGAAAGATACAGCAAACAAAAAGCCCAGTAAAGAGTGCAAAGCACCACCAATGGTGGCAAGCTCTTGACAGGGCTTTCTCTTTTCTGTGCTGGGTAATCAAGAGGAAGAAAGGCTTTCTATTTAAGGCTTTATAAAGGATTGAATTTCCGAGATTAGCTGTTCTTTTTTATCAATGTATTACATGAATATCATCTTAATTTTCAAAATTGGGTTATTATGCACAAAAACAAGCCCTAAAATTCTCATTCCCAAAGCATAGTTATCGTCATAAAACAATTGCATTTTTCAGCAATATGTGGTATATCTTAAGTAACGATAAAGTCAGTAAACATAAAAAAGAAAGTGAGGTTTTTTTATGAATAATTACAAAAATCCTCAACGGTATAAAAACGGCGATTCGTTCTCTTTTGCACACTTATAAATTTTAGTTTTAAAAGTTGAAGGAGGACAATAACATGAAAAAATCGATTACCAAAATGATTTCATCTGTACTATCATTAATATTTATTTTCAGTTCTGTAGCTTATGCCATTCCAGTATATGCGAGTGAAAACAAAGATGAACAGTATTATCCTATAACAGAAGAAATCGCATATACTTTTGCGGAAATGAACGAAGTGGCTTCCAAAAGCACAGATATAACTGACATTGAAAATCGAAATTTGTATATTGACTTGGCTAAAAACGAAATTAATAAACACGAATTAACGGTAAACAGTGGAAAAAACAACCTTAATTTTGAAGAAGTAAATGTAGTTTCTACAAATTTGGATTCTTCGAGTTTTGTTTCAGTAAATGTGGCTGTTGCTGGGAATTATAGCACTTTGAGCAATTTAAATGTGATGTTTAACGAAAACAATGAAGTCATTATGTATACTGAAACACTAATTTATAATAATCCAGAAACTGACAAATTTATTATCGACAATTTCTTAAATGGTGAACTCTTTGAGCATAAACAAACCGATATTGATTTTCTAAGCAACAAACAAATAAAAGAGGGTTTACAAGGCTTAAAAGAACTCACATGTCCAACCACAAGGGGTATTGGAGAAACAGCTGGCTGTATTGCTGGATTATTAGGTGTTAATGGTGTTGTTGCCTATTTAATAGCTGGAACTTGTACAACAGCTTGTGCAGCGGCACCAGTAACGGGTGCTGTATGTGCAGCATGTATCGGCGGAATCTGTGTAATAGGAGCTGCCGATATTGGTGCCATCATTGGCTGTTTCTCTCTGCTTTAATCATATAAGGAGAACATCATGAAAAAAGATGATAAAAAGAACGTAATATATGTTCTTGCAGTTTGCATAATAGGGGCAATAGTAATTTGTTGTATACCATATTTATTTCACCTTTTTTAAACTAACCAGCAAAGTTCACCATCATAAGCAATCAAAGAGGAAGTTCCTACTTCCTCTTTGGTTGTTTTTACATCATTTTTTAAACACGTCACTATGCGATTCAGTCTAGGTATCATAGGATTTTCAATCTTTAACAATTCATTCCACACCTTGTTTTACCATTTGCATTACAAGGTGTATCATCATTTCTATGTCTGATTATCAATTTCAGCAAGGTGGTTGTTAAGTTTATCGCTTTTTGTTGCCAAAGATACCTAAAATGGGATCATATAGTGAAAATTACATTGTCATATCAAGGCTCATTCAATCGTGGTAAATTCGTGGTAAAATGAATGTTTTTCTATACTTCAAAATGTCCGAAAGTACAGTGTTTATGCGGATAATCGAAAATTATATATAAAATTTAATTGAAATGTTTAAAGAAAATGAAGGAAAAGGAGCAATAGGGTCATTTAACTTGCACTGTTTTGAGATGGTTCCGGCAATGATTAAAGCGGCAGAAAAGCTAAATGTTCCGGTTATTCTTCAAACTTCTTTGGGGACAGCTGAATATATTGGATTTGAACCATTGATTGCAGCGGTAAAAGCCATAGCTGAAACTTCCAGCATTAATGTTGCATTACATATGGATCACTGTAAAGATATTGATGCATTAAAACGTGCAATTGATTGCGGATATTCTTCAGTTATGTATGATGGTTCAGCTCTTCCGCTGGAAGAAAATATTGCAAACACGAAAATCGTTGTCGAGTACGCACATGCAAAAGGAGTATCTGTAGAAGGAGAAGTCGGTTCTATTGGCGGAGCGGAAGACGGAGTAGTTGTTGACAAAGATGCTGCAATGTACACAAAGCCAGAAGATGCATTACGCTTTGCCTCTGAAACAGGAGTAGACGCGTTGGCAGTTTCTATTGGAACGACACATGGACAGTATAAATCAAAAGCAAAGATTAACTATGAATTGTTAGAAGAATTGAAAGCAAAACTTGGGGATGCCGGTTTGGTACTTCATGGGGGAACAGGAGTATCTGACGAAGACATGAGGAGACTTGCAAGAGAAGGAATGAAAAAGATCAATGTAGGAACAGAATTAAATAAATCTTATATTGAGGTAGTAAGCAAGACATTTACTGCAGAAGAGGTAACACCATTGACCTCACTGAGAACCCTTCTTGGACCTGCAAATGATCGAATTGCGGAAATTGTAACTGAAAAAGCAACTCTATTTAGACTATAGACAAGAAAAAACAGGCTTATGAAAAATATTATTTTTCATAAGCCAAAAACAATATGGGAGAATTATTATGCAAAAATGTATGATATTACTTGCAGGTTATCCAGCAACAGGAAAAAGCTATATGTGTCGTAAAATACAGGAAAGATACCCTGGGTTTATTAGTGTTAATCAGGATGAGATAAAAGAACAGAAGTGGGATGAATATGGCTTTGATAATTTGGAAGAAAAAAGCAGTCTTGAGCAGAAGGCATGGGAAGAATATTATGCTTCCCTGGAACAAAATATGGAAGAAGAAAATCTTTTAATTTCAGATTATCCATTTAGCGATAAACAAAAAACTAGATTGGAAGAATTGTCAAACCAATATGGATATAGTGTGATTACAATTCGTGCTATAGGAAATATCGATCAGTTGTACAAAGTGTCGCGTATGAGAGATTTGGATCAAAGCAGACATCTTGGTCATATGGTCAGTAAGTATCACAAGGGGGATTCAATGGAAGATCGTTCTAAGGCAGATTGTTTGGTGTCGTATGAAGTATTTAAAGACAGATGTTTGCACAAAGGATATGACACCTTTCAATTAGGAGAGCTGATTCAAGTCGACGCCTCAGATTATAATCAGATTGATTACCAAGCCATTCTCAATCGAATTGGTGAGATTTTTTTAGCACCTCAATCAAAATTACATCAAGATTAAATCAAATCTAAACCGTCCTTCTTTATGATGTAAATAACATCACAGAAAGGGCGGTGTTTTTATGCACATAGGTAATCGAGACTATATTTAACTTGCAGGAAAGGGGAGAAGGAACAGTAACCAGGAGAGTTATGATTTTATTGTTAAATGATGAAGATTGACGAAAACTTGATTTTTCGTGTACAATTGCTTATAAAGAAAATAATAAATTTGTAATTGTTACTTGCTGGTAACTTAAATGTTAATATGCGTTGCTTGCAGCAACGGGGAATTCCTCATACAATATTTTTAGAAAATAAAAAAGGAGGACATTTATAATGTTAAATGAAAACATTAAAGCAATCAGAAAATCAAAAGGACTTTCACAACAAGAACTTGCTATTAAATTGAATGTGGTACGGCAAACAATATCGAAATGGGAGCAAGGAATGTCGGTTCCTGACTCTGATATGCTGATTTCCATATCAGAGGTTCTAGAAACCCCTGTTAGTATTTTACTTGGAGAAACTGTTGTTGAAACTAAGGTCAGTGATTTAGAAGTAATTTCAGAAAAACTGGAGATTATAAATTTACAACTCGCACAAAAGAAGATTGCAAGACGAAAAATTATTCAAGGATTACTTATTACATTGTGTGCAGTTATAGTAATAATTTCGGCGGTCTTAATTGAATTAAACAGCCCCTATCTAAATTGGAATTATAATGACCCGGAAACAGCTGTTTTGGGAGTTGGCTTTCATGCATTTGAATGGTTGTTTTTTAGGTTGGCGCCGATAGTTTTTGGTGGAGCAGTTGCTGGAATTTTCCTGACGCGGAAAAAAATGTAAAACTCCGTTTAAAGGAGAAGTCAAGAAGTATAGCAAAACGCATGTATTAAGACATACTTTTTATAAAAATATGGAGATAAAGGAGAGCAGGGCAATGAAATTAAAGAATATTTTGATTGTTGTAAAAGATATTGAAAAATCAAAACACTTTTATCATGATTTGTTTGGTCTTGATATGGTGCTTGATAATGACGGTAACATGATTCTGACGGAAGGTCTTGTGTTACAGGATGAAAAAATATGGAAAAAATTTCTTGGAAAAGATATTATCCCGAAAAACAATTCTTGTGAGCTATATTTTGAGGAACAAAATATGGAAGCATTTATTGAAAAATTGGAAACATTATATCCTTCGATTCAGTATGTTAATCGCCTCATGGTGCACAGTTGGGGACAGAAAGTAATTCGTTTTTATGATTTGGACGGTAATTTGATTGAGGTGGGAACGCCGATGTAGTGTTTCCACTGAAGAAGTGGGCAGGGTAGTGAAATAAAGCGATACAATACATTTGTCTGGTATGTTAGTGTTGGCAATAAGGAAAGATTGCTGTAGTATAAAAACATATCTAAAGAATGTAAAGGGGCTGTCTATCATCATTTTAAGGCGAAAGAAGAAATTATGGATGCGATAGGAGACAGAATATTTTTCCACAACAATCCGTTTGAAAAAGTGAGACAGCGAACGGATTTAAACGGACTTCAAAAGATCCGAGCGGCGATGATGATGAATCAATCCGATGACGAACAGATAGAATTGACGAAACAGGCAATTCTGTTATTGAAAAATCTCCATGTACTAGTGAAGATGCTGGATACAAATCGGCGGATTCTTTGCCCTTACTGAATTGAACTGTTCGATAAAATGGGCATTCCGATTTATGATGAGGAACTTGAAAAGAAATTACAGACCTTACCATATTTTTCAGAAAAAGAGTAAATAAGCAGGCGGTTCGTAAAACGTTCCGTCTATTGTTTTGAATACATACATTTGTTTGGTATGTATTGGCATAAGGAAGGAGAACTATGATGACAGCAAAATACAGCGATACGATGACAATGGCAATGCTCTTCTGTTACGGCGATTGCCGTAAATCGCGATCTTTCCAATAGGATACTTCAACGATTTTGCACACTTCCGATTCAGAAGCCGTCTATTTTATGCGGACGTATCTTAGGGGGCTGTCGGGAAATAGATAGTTCCAAACAGGGGCAGATTTGACTCGCAT
>MJGMH1__coassemble_3097_pt1 | contig 7115 bp, 5 predicted proteins | sample MJGMH1__metabat2_high_PE_009 | metagenome-assembled genome bin MJGMH1 | reverse complement strand
TCGCCTATCATTATCATAGAAGATCTTATTTACAGACTTTTCTTCATAGTCTCGACTTAGTATTGTTGTAACAATTTAATATCGAATATACAGTAAGATAAAAACCGCCATCTCACGATTTTACCATGGGATAGCGGTTTTCTGTTAGTTTATCCTATTACTGGTCAATAATTTCAATTACTGTAATAATTGAAGAACTCCCTGTGGAATCTGATTAGCCTGTGCAAGCATAGCCTGTGAAGACTGTACAAGAATGTTATTCTTTGTATAAGCCATCATCTCGTTAGCCATGTCTACGTCACGGATACGGCTTTCAGCTGCTGTCATATTCTCAGCTGTTACACTTAAGTTGTTGATTGTATGCTCCAGACGGTTCTGGATCGCACCCAAATCACCACGAGTGGAGGATACTGAGTTGATAGCCGCTTTAATCTTGTCAACGGCAGTTTTTGCACCTTCCTGTGTGCTGATGTCGATATCAGCAATACCAAGGGCTGCTCCATGCATATCACCAACAGAAACTGTCATTTGGTTGAAGTCTGCAGAAGTATCACCAATTTGAAGTGTCAAACCAGAACCATTTTTTATTGCTGAGAACTGAATGTTTTTCTGAGTACCAGTGAATTCAGCTTTGATTCCAGCACTTTCTAATGCTTTATTTAAATTTGCAAGAGTTGCATTTTCGTTAGCGGCTACAATAACAGCTGTTGCTCCCTCTGATATTTTTGCATTTGCATCTGTTACAAATTCATAAGTTTTTCCATTCAAAGTAATTTTATTGCCAGCTGCTATAGCATTAGTTGTTTCAGCAGTTACTTTTGCATTTTCTCCATCTGCCACACCACCAATGTCTACACCCTTATCGGTTGTTGTTACCCTAGTAAGTTTTGCTCCTCCTTCACCCTTTACTTTGGAAGTAAAGTTAACGCTGTCTGTATCTTTGGCAATATCAAAAACAGATGATAATTCTGTATTTTGAGAAATGGCATTCATGATAGCATCAAGATTCTTGCCTTTATCCACATCTGCTGTATACTCGATGTCAACAGAGTGAAGTTTTCCGTTTGCATCAGCGTACTCTACAGTTAATGTACTCTTTGCACTTGCATTACCAACATCTACAGTTATCTCAGATGTAGCACCTGTAGCTGGATTTTCTTTAATTGTTGCAGCAGCACCACCAATGGTTGCATCAGTAAGGTCAAGCTTTGTTGTTGATAAAGAACCATCTAACAAGTTGATTCCATTGAAGTTTGTAGAATCTGCAATACGATCAATCTCTGATTTTAAAGAAGTAATCTCTTTCTGTAAATTAGCACGGTCAACTGCATTGTCATATGTACCGTTTGCTGACTGATCAGCTAACTCTACCATACGGTTTAACATAGAGTGAACTTCTGTCAAAGCACCTTCTGCTGTCTGAACTAATGAAACACCATCCTGCGCATTTTTCTGAGCTGTGTTAAGGCCTGTAATCTGAGCTCTCATTTTTTCAGAGATAGCAAGTCCGGCAGCGTCATCACCTGCACGGTTGATTCTGTATCCTGAAGATAACTTCTCTAAGTTTTTAGAAACAGCGTTGTTGTTTCCAGTTAAGTTTCTGTAAGAGTTTAAAGCTGCAATGTTGTGTTGAATTCTCATAAAATAATTCCTCCTTGAAATAAATTAATTGAGGGAATTCCTTTTCCCTGCTAAAATGATTTTGTCAAGTGCGGAAAATGCTCTTCAAACTGCCGGCTATTGTTTTGAAAAGTACACTTTTTGGGAGAGGAGGATTTGTTGAGTATTTCGTCGAAGTCAAAAAGAGATGAATATAGAAAATAATAATCCCTCAGCAGTGTTGATTTACCGCTGAGGGATTCTGTTACTTATATCTTAGTTATAACTATGATACTACATTATTTTTTAGTTATTACTGTAATAACTGAAGGACTCCCTGTGGAATCTGATTAGCCTGTGCAAGCATAGCCTGTGAAGACTGTACAAGAATGTTATTCTTTGTATAAGCCATCATTTCATTAGCCATGTCTACGTCACGGATACGGCTTTCAGCAGCTGTCATGTTCTCAGCTGTTACACTTAAGTTGTTAATTGTGTGTTCCAGACGGTTCTGGATCGCACCAAGATCACCACGAGTAGAAGATACAGAGTTGATAGCTGATTTAATCTTGTCAACTGCTGCTTTTGCACCAGCCTGTGTGCTGATGTCTATATCGGCGATACCAAGAGCCGCTCCGTGCATATCACCAACAGAAACTGTCATTTGGTTGAAGTCAGCAGAAGTATCACCAATTTGAAGTGTTAAGCCACCGTTACCCTTAGAAGATGAAAATGTGATTCCTGTTCCATTATCAGAAATCTGTTTGTCAGAAAGCCCTAATTTATTAGCGATCATTGCAGTCATCTGACCTGCCTCATCAGCAGTTACAGTATCTTTTGTTTTAACTTCTAATACATTTACATCGCTGTCAAATTTTTCACCGGCAGTTGCAAATACAAATTTTTCACCATTAATTGTAAAAATCTGATTCGACTTCATGTCTTTAAAATCATATGTTACTTTTTCATCCTGACCTGCTGTTTGAGCGGCAGCTAAAGTAGCACCTGCAGTATTATACTTGGTTGTCGCCGCAAGAACTTTGGAACCGCCTGCTGAACCTGTTGCCTTTGAAGTGAAAGTAAGTTTATCACCAGCAGCTACCACTGTAAATTGCCCACCAATTTCACTATCTGCACTCAGTACATCCGCAAATACCTTTGCCATATCTGTGCCAGTTGCATTGGTTTGTGTTACAGTATGTTCTTTTCCACTCGCATCCACCAGCGTTTTATCATCTTTCGCAGTCAAAGTAATTGTTTTCTCTTGCGCTGCTCCATTAGCATCAGTATAGGTAAATGTAAGGCTATATTCTTTATCTTTTGTAGTACCAGTAATGCCGCCTACAGTCAATTCTGTTTTATTACCTGTTGCTGCAACTTTAGTTGGTGTAAGTGCATCAAGCCCTGTAAATGTTGGCAGTTTTCCTGTAGCTAAAGAGCCATCTAACAAGTTGATTCCGTTGAAGTTTGTAGAATCAGCAATACGGTCAATTTCTGATTTTAAAGAAGTAATTTCTTTCTGTAAGTTTGCACGGTCAACTGCATTGTCGTATGTACCGTTTGCTGACTGATCAGCTAATTCTACCATACGGTTTAACATAGAGTGAACTTCTGTCAAAGCACCTTCTGCTGTCTGAACTAATGAAACACCATCCTGAGCGTTTTTCTGAGCTGTGTTTAATCCCGTAATCTGTGCACGCATTTTTTCGGAAATAGCAAGTCCGGCAGCGTCATCACCTGCACGGTTAATTCTGTATCCTGACGATAACTTCTCTAAGTTCTTAGAAACAGCGTTGTTGTTTCCTGTTAAGTTTCTGTAAGAGTTTAAAGCTGCAATGTTGTGTTGAATTCTCATAGTATTTCCTCCTTGAAATAAATTGTTATGGGGAATTCCATTTCCCCTGTTAAAGTGATTTGCTAAACTCAGAAAGTGTGATTAAAACTGCCGGCACTTGTCTTAACTCGTACACTTTTCTGGAAATTGGAATAACCAAATTTTATTTGAAAAACAGTCAGGAGGAATACAACATGTCAAAAAATATTTACGGTTATGTTCGTGTATCATCAAAGGATCAAAATATAGAGCGCCAGCTATTGGCGCTTACAAATATTGGGATTCCCCAAAAGCAAATCTACATTGATCGGCAAAGCGGAAAGGATTTCGAAAGACCAGCATATAAGCGTTTGGTACGGAAATTGAAAGAGGGGGATATATTAATCACAAAAAGTATTGATCGCTTAGGGCGCAATTATGAGGAAATTATGGAGCAATGGAGAATTATTACAAAAGTAAAAGGTGCAGATATCATTATTCAAGATATGCCACTACTGGATACGAGTAAAACAAAAGATTTGCTAGGGACATTTATCAGCGATATTGTGCTGCAATTATTATCTTTTGTGGCAGAAAATGAAAGAGAAAGTATTCGGCAACGACAGGCAGAAGGAATCGCTGCTGCTCAAATAAGAGGCGTTCGATTTGGCAAACCGAGAATTCCTCTTCCAGAAAATTTTCCAGAACTTTATGAGCAATGGCATGAGAAAAAAATTACTATTAAGGAATTTGCTAATTTATGTAAACTCAGCAGAAGTACACTATATGTGAGAATTTCAGAATATAAAAAACAAAATAATAAAAAATGTACTTAAGTTTTTTAATTTGTCTACGATAATATAATTGAACAGTGATTTTATAAAGTCCAGAAAAGTGTACTTTTCAAGACAATTGCCGGCAGTCCGAATTACGCTTTCAGAACTTGACAAGATCATTTTAGCAGGGGAAAAGGAATTCCCCATAACATTTATTTCAAGGAGGAATTATTTTATGAGAATCCAACACAATATTGCAGCTTTAAATTCTTACAGAAACTTAACAGGAAACAACAACGCTGTTTCTAAAAACTTAGAAAAATTATCTTCAGGATACAAAATCAACCGTGCAGGTGATGACGCAGCCGGACTTGCTATCTCTGAAAAGATGAGAGCTCAGATTACAGGTCTTAACACAGCGCAGAAAAACGCTCAGGATGGTGTGTCTTTAGTACAGACAGCTGAAGGTGCTTTAACAGAAGTTCACTCTATGTTAAACCGTATGGTAGAATTAGCTGACCAGTCAGCAAATGGTACATACGACAACGCAGTAGACCGTGCAAACTTACAGAAAGAGATTACTTCTTTAAAATCAGAAATCGATCGTATTGCAGATTCTACAAATTTCAACGGAATTGATTTGTTAAATGGAGATTTATCTACAACTACTACATCTACTCTTAAAGCTGATGCAAATGGTACAAAATCAGCAGTTGATTTAACATTTACATTCTCAGACCAATTTAAGGATGGCGGAAATCTAAATGTAAAACTACAGCATGATGCCGCTGGCGGTGGTACACTGAAAGCAACTGTGGCTGCCGATGGTTCTATTACAATTAAGGGGGACGCTGCAAAATCCTATAGTGCAGATGATATCAAAGCAGCACTTGTAAATGCAGACATTACAGCAGTAAACGACCCTAAAGAGCAAGCAAAAGTTCAAGAACTATTGAAATCAGTAAGTGTAACTGGTTCTGGAATTACAGGCAAAACAGGAAATAATGACTTTGCTGCAACAGCTGGTACGACTACTGATCCAAAAGGTAAAGCCTTAACACTTCAGATCGGTGACACTTCTGCAGACTTCAACCAGATGAGTGTCTCTGTAGGTGACATGCACACAGAAGCACTTGGTATCAAAGATATTGATATCAGTAATCAGGTTGGTGCAAAAGCGGCAGTTGATCAAATTAAGGCGGCTATCAACTCTGTATCTTCTACTCGTGGTGATCTTGGTGCAATCCAGAACCGTCTGGAACACACTATCAACAACTTAAGTGTAACTGCTGAGAACATGACTGCAGCTGAAAGCCGTATCCGTGACGTAGACATGGCTAATGAGATGATGGCTTATACAAAGAATAACATCCTTGTACAGTCTTCACAGGCTATGCTTGCTCAGGCTAACCAGATTCCACAGGGTGTTCTTCAGCTATTACAGTAATAACAAAAATTACAATTATAGAAAGCAGGCGGGAGTATCCCACCTGCTTTTTGAATAAAATACTAGGAGAAACAAAATGAAAAAAGCACCTGTTTTAAAACCTGAATATTATGCCTCCTTCTCTTGTAAGGGTTCCGAATGCCGACAGACATGCTGTCAGGGATGGGCGATTACATTAGCCAAGGAGGAATATCGAAAGATTCAAAATAACATCCGGGAACAAGACGTCTTCTCAGAACAAAAATATTTTGAAAAAATGTCGCCAAAGCAGAGAACGAACACTTCTTATATGAAGATGAAGCTGGATGACGAAAAAAATTGTCTGTTTTTAAACGAACAAAAACTCTGTAAACTGCAATGTGCATTTGGAGAGGGGATATTACCTGATACATGTATTTGGTTTCCCCGGCAAGTATTTGAAAACTACAACCTGACCTGCGCCACGCTGTCTCCGGGATGTGAAAAGGTATTGGAAATGCTCCCGGTAGATAGAAGTCTCACTTTTGAAATGCAGGATAGGAACATAGAATCCGTATTTCCCAAAGGTATTTCTATGCAGAAAATGTATCCAAAAAACCTTTATCCATATGCGACATATTTCCAGGATATTTACAGTATGTGTATCCTGCTTCTGCAGGCGCAGGACATTTCGCTGGAAGACCGCATGATTCTGCTCGGTATGGGGCTGAAGAATGTGATAAAGCTAGGAGAAGACGGAAACTGGGAACAGATTCCAAAATACATTGACACCTATCTCTCAGAATTGTCACAATTGGAAGATGTGGAGGCTTTGCTGCCACAGTTTTCTCCAAATCTGTCCGCACTGTTCAATAACTTCCTTATGGCTGATAATGAACCGACCGGAAGCGCTTCTTCTTATCAGAAGGTAATAGACCGGGTGAAGGAGATTCTAAATATCTCATATGAAACGGACGGGGATGGCTGGAAAGTCTCTGCGAAGTCTTTTGCGGATTATGAGGAAAAAAAGAACCGTTTTACATCTTTGATGCGAGACAAACCATTTTTCATGGAGAATCTCTTGATGTCGATTTTTACATATAAAAATATCCCCTTTTCATCCGAACTAATCGGGGGACTTTGGGAAAATTACGTATATCTTTGCTGGGTGTACGGCAGTTTAAAATTCGTTCTGACCGTCTGCGCAGAAGATATTCAGTCACAGAAAGAACTGATAGACCACTGCATTCCACTGCTTCGGCGTTGGACGCATACTCGAGAGTTGAGTAAGACATTCGTCAAAGAATTTCAGAAAAATGAAAGTAACACCCTGGCACATATGGCTGTTTTATTGAAATCTTGTTAGTTATAATAAACCTGCGCTGTCTTTTTCTGGGATATAAAACGGCGTCATCGCTAATAAAATAAAAGGAAGCTATTGCGGTTGGCAATAGCTTTTTTGCTTTATATAGGAAACTTCTCATTTTGTCAGAAATAGTGTATAATGTATAAGAAATAAAAA
>MJGMH1__coassemble_3008_pt1 | contig 7669 bp, 4 predicted proteins | sample MJGMH1__metabat2_high_PE_009 | metagenome-assembled genome bin MJGMH1 | reverse complement strand
GTAATGCGATTAAGGTAATGGATAACCTCTACTTTTCATTTTCAATCTTTCTCCTTTCCTTTTTCGTACAATTTTTGTTCTTTTTACTTTGTACACTTTTATTTTACTTTTTTATATTAGCATATTCCTCCAAATGAAACACTATTTTTTTACTAATTTATGCCATTTTTTACATTTACTTCATCTTCCCTTGAGAAAAATATATTCAGAGTTATACTAGATTATAGAAAGAAAAGTTTTGGCAAACGTAACATTGGGACATCATCTTTCAAAATCAAGAGGAAAAAGGAGAAAGGAACATGAAGAAACGAAAACAACTCAAAAAATGCAGTGCAGTTCTACTTGCCATGTCGCTTATACTGTCAATGGCAGTCCCAAGAATTGCAAGCGCTGAAGAAACTTCAGCAAAACCGTCGGTTGAGCAGACCGATGACACTCAGACAGCACAGAAAGAAGGGGATAAAGGGGATTCCGTTCAGACCGTTGCTGACAACCAATATGACACTACAAAACCAGTAATTGAAAAAGTAGAATTTCCTCAAAACGGGCAGACTTTAAAAGTGGGGGATACGCTTAAATTTTATGTGTATGCCTACGATGCAGATAGTGGTATTAACTCAATATACGCTTATCTGAATTATCAAAAAGGTGGACAGTATGTATCCGGAAATTCTCTCACATGCACTTATGATGAGACTGAAAAGAGATATGAGTTGACTTGCACACTTTCAGAAAGAAATGTTGACTCAGCTGTTATCACTACTATTAAAGCTGTTGATAAAAATTCAAATTATGTAAACTGGGAATGTTGGGATTCTAGTGCTGGTACTCATAAATATGCTGTTAAAATTGAGCCTTCTGAATTTCCAACTGTATCTGTCAGAAATTTCACACTGGCTTCTAATCAGCAAACTGTAGAAGCGGGAACCCAACTTGCCTACTCATTTGAATTAGAGGGAGATACACTTCCAACAGATGAAAGCGGTATTACAGTTGAATTTAGAAATGAAGTAAATCATCACACCTTTGGAACTACGGCAGATTTTGACAGCACCGACGGAAAGTACAAAGGACTCGTTTATGCCGATTATCCTGCCGGGAAATGGGAATTAAATGCGATTTATCAAAATGTTGACGGTGCAACATGGAATCTTCAAATGGAGAATATGAAAAACTTTTGGTTTGAAGTTCCAGAGTCTCAAAGCTCCATTCCACAGATTACTTCTATTGCATTAGAAAAAAATGGAGAAGTATTGAAAAAGGGAGAAAAAGTCACATTATCTGTCAAAGTAGAAAGCAAAGAAACAATGAGAGACTATGGTTCTGCTTATTTCACACCTTCTGCTGATATTGATACATGGTCTCAATTTGTGTCATTAGAATATGATGCAAAAAGCAGTACATATACAGGAGTCTTTGAGGTCACAGAAGATACTTACCCATGTGAATGGTTTTTGTCGGATATCGATGTACGAAACAATTCAAACATGAAAGCAAATGCATCAAAAAAATATCCTGATTTGACTACAGACTATCCGTTCTATGTGAATGTGACAGATGGAACAACATTTGTAACCCCAACTTATAATGTAAATGTCAGATTTCATGCTTTTGGAAAAGATGGCACTTGGAATACTGTAAAAGAATTTTCAAAGGCAGATGTGGAACGAAGAACAACCTGGAAAGAAACCGGACTGACAGTATCTGAAATGCAAGACGGATATCAGGGATTAAAACAGATTGGATGGGTAGATCAAAACGGACAGGACTTTGACGAAAACACACCTATTATAAGCAATTCATATATAAACTTATACGCCAAATATGAAAAAACTCCAGTAATTTTTTCTTATGAATATGTAAATGAAAATGGTGGATGGGAATACGATAGCAATCATATCATTCTATTTCCAAATGGAAGCACATACAAGGATGTAGAAGAGTATCTTGCAAAACAACCTGCCCCGGAGACAACTTATAAAGATTTACAGTTTGATCATTGGACAATTACAAATATTCCCGATGCGAATAAACCTCTTGCTGGAAATATTTATCTATCTGTTCAGGCTGTCTACAATAAAAATATTGTAAACGCATCGTACGGATACTTGAATCATGAAAGAATTTGGAACCATGCCCAAGATACGTTACTCTTTGACAAGGGAACAACTTATCAACAGGCTATCGAGCAGGCAGAGCAATATCAGATAAAAGACGGTCTGTCTGAAGTCCAATTTGAAGCATGGGAAACTACAGGTTATTTGCCGGACTTAGACACTCCTCTCGGTGAAGCAGGCGGAGTTTCTCTGAGATTCAATGCTTCTTACACCGGAAAGGTTGTCATAAATCCTACAAAACTTTATTATGACACCAAAGGGCAACAACTCTGGTCAATTGAAAAAGCACTCGTCTTGGAGAAAGGCACAACCTACGAGACAGCGTACCAGACTTTACGCAATCAAGAACTCCCTTCTATGTATAAAGGACTTCGATTCAGTGGTTGGAACATTTCCGAAAAGTCAGGAGTAATTTCTACAAACTATGAAGAAGTTTACTTGAATGCAGAATATGAAAATTATATGGTTCGTTATGTCTTAGATGACATGTTTAAAAATCCTGGTTCGTACGCCGGTGGAGAACCTGACTTTGAATATATCTACTGTCAGCTTGCCGAAAAAGGTGAGACTGTAACAATACCAAGTTCTTTCGATGGCTATAAAAATATAACATGGGTTCAAAAACCTACAGAAGAAACTACTTTCAAGGTAGAGCACGATATGCACTTTTATGGATATGGTGACAAAGATGGTTCTGAGCCAGATAAACCAACTGACCCAGAAGAGCCAGATAAGCCAACTAACCCGGAAGAGCCAGACAAACCGACTAACCCGGACAAGCCAGTTGTTCCTGAACAGCCAACTAATCCACAGCTTCCTCAAGATGTGATTGACAATGTTGTAAACGATCTGAACAATGCTTCCGGTGGCGAAAGCATTACAATCTCTATGGATGGCGCCACGGTCGTTCCGAAAGATGTTTTAGAAGCCGCACAGGGCAAAGATGTTGAGATCAAGTTAGATATGGGTGGATATACTTGGACAATCAACGGAAAAGATATTCTTGCAGAAGATTTGAAAGACATCAATTTGGAAGTAAAACAAAATTCTAATGCCATTCCAAATAAAGTAATTCAATCTCTAGCAGGTGATAATCCGACTCAGCAGTTATCATTGACACACAATGGAGATTTTGGTTTCAAGGCAAGTCTGACAATCAACGTCGGAAGCCAATACCACGGCCAGTACGGTAACTTGTTCTACTATGACAGTGACGGAAAGGTTGTATTTATCAATGCAGGAATGATTGATGAGAACGGAAATGTAACGTTGACATTCAGCCATGCATCCGATTACGTAATTGTTATGAACAAACAGAAAATGTCTGATAATGATGTGCCAAAGGATTTGCGTCAAAATACAAAACAAAATGCAGTAGCAACGGGCGACAGCAGCCATACCTCAATACCAGCCTTCACGGCTATATTCGCACTACTTGCATTCACTATAGTTTCAAAACGAAAAAAAGAAGTGAAATAACATATAACAAATGGGGACTATTTCGTGGAATAGTCCCCTAAATACTCAGCTATCTTGTTTCAGATAATTCGCAAACTTTGTATAGTTCGGAAGCCATGTCAAATTGACTGTTCCAATCGAACCATTTCTCTGTTTTGCAATAATAATCTCTGCTACATTTTTTAATTCTGTGTCTTTATTATAATAGTCATCACGGTAAATAAACATTACCACATCGGCATCCTGCTCGATTGCTCCTGATTCACGTAAGTCGGAAAGCATCGGTCTATGCTCCGGTCTTTGTTCTACCGCACGGCTTAACTGCGATAATGCAATCACCGGCACGTTCAGCTCTCTCGCCAGACCTTTTAACGATCTCGAAATATCTGAGATCTCCTGCTGTCTGGACTCGCTTCTTCCTCCCACACGCCCTGTCATCAACTGCAAATAGTCGATAATGATCAATTCCAAATTATGTTCCAGCTTGTACTTTCTGCATTTTGAACGCAGTTCCGAAATCGAAATACCCGGTGTATCATCGATGATCAGATTCGACTTCCCGATAATTCCCGCACTTTCAATCAGCTTTTCCCAATCCGAATCCTTCAGGTTACCTGTACGAAGCGACTGAGAATCCACCTGAGACTCCAGAGAAAACAGACGGTTTACCAACTGCTCTTTTGACATCTCCAGACTGAAAATGGCAGTCGTTTTATTCTCTTTAAACGCCACATTCTGCGCAATATTCAGCACAAATGCCGTCTTTCCCATAGACGGTCTTGCAGCCACAAGAATCAAATCCGAAGGCTGAAGTCCTGACATCTTATAATCCAAATCCAAAAATCCGGTCGGGATTCCGGTAACACTTCCATTTGTCTTTGATGCCTTTTCAATCTTTTCCAATGCACTTAGGACGACATCTTTAATCGGCACATAATCTCCGGTATTTCTTCTCTGAACAAGTTCAAACACCTTTTTCTCGGTTGTCTCAAGCACCGCCTCCAACGGCTCTTTACCTAAATAACAGATATTGGCAATCTCCTCATTCAGCTTAATCAAGCGGCGCAACATCGCTTTCTCCGAGACAATCTCCGCATAATATTTGACATTTGCAGATGTCTGTACTGCACTCAGCAAGTCTCTCGCAAATTCCAAACTACTAACCTCCGCCGGCACATCTTTTTCCCGGAGACGATTCTGTAAAGTAATCAAATCGACCGGTTTTCCTTCATTGAACAATTCTACTATAGTCTCAAACAAAATTCCATATGCTGACTGATAGAAGTCCTCACCGCTGATGATCTCAGAAGACGTCAGTATTGCTTCCTTATCCATCAGCATCGCCCCAATGACTGCCTGCTCAGCCTCAATGCTGTGTGGGAGAACTCGTTTTATGAGTGCTTCTTCCATAGTCTGCCTCCTACGCTTCCTTCACGACCACTTTTAATTCTGGTGTTACTTTCGTGTGAAGTTTCACAGGTACATTGTGTGTTCCAAGCGTCTTGATCGCTTCTTTTAACTGTATCTTTTTCTTATCAATATCATATCCCATCTGTTCTTTTACAGCAGCTGCGATTTCCTTTGTAGATACCGAACCAAATGTTCTGCCGCCTTCTCCTACTTTAATCGCAAGCTCCACTTTTCCTGCCTCAATCTTCTTTCCAAGTTCCTGAGCTTCTTCCAGCTGTTCCTGTGCAATTTTTTCATCATTTGCCTTTTTCAATTTCAGATCATTCAGATTTTTGTTGTTTGCTTCCAATCCTAATTTTTTAGGTAAAATAAAATTTCTTGCATATCCGTCATTTACATTTACAATCTGACCCTTTTTACCAAGTGCTTTTACATCCTCTAACAAAATTACTTTCATAACTAAATATCTCCTTCTTCTTTCATCTTATAGATTGTCTCTTTCAGCGTCTCGATTGCCTCTTCCATATTCGTATGCTGGAATTGGACTCCCGCAGTGTTCATATGTCCTCCACCACCGACACGTTCCATAATAATCTGCACATTCACTTCATCAATCGCCCTTGCGCTTACATAAATCCTTCCATTATATTTTGTCAATACAAACGACGCCTTAATACCATCAATATTAAGCAACTCATTTGCCGCCTGCGCGCCAATAATCGTCGGACTATCTACCTCTGTATTCTCATATCTTGCAATTGCATACTCGTCACAGAACACTTCCGCACTGCTTACAATCTCTGCCTTTGCACGATAAGACTCCATATTATCCCGGAAAATCTTTCGCACATAAGTAATGTCTGCACCACATCTTCTCAAAAATGCAGCCGCCTCAAATGTTCGTACTCCTGTACGGCTCATGAAATTATTGGTATCAATCACAATTCCAGCATACATACTGTTTGCTTCTACATTCGTGATACGTAGATCATCTGTAATATACTGTAGAACCTCTGCTACCATCTCGCACGAAGACGAAGCATAAGGCTCAATATAAGAAAGAACTGTATTTTCAATAATATTACTGCTCTGTCTATGATGGTCAAATACGACTATCGTCTTTGTCATCTTAAGCAGATCAGGACATTCTGTCATCTCTGGCTTGTTCGTATCAACAACAACTGCAACTGTACTGTCATTGATAACATCACTCACATCCTCTGATCGAATAAACATGTCCTCCGGATATGTAGGACTCTCGCAAAACGCCTGATACAGTGGGCGGACAGATGTCGTAATATCATTCAACACAATGTAAGCTTTCTTCTCCATCGTCAGCGCAGCACGGTAAATTCCAACCGCTGCCCCAAACGAATCCACATCCGCAATCTTATGTCCCATGACAATAACCTGATCCTTCGCCGTGATAAACTCTCGAAGTGCTTCCGCCTTTACTCTTGCTTTGACTCTCGTATTCTTTGACGTCTGCTCCCGCTTACCACCAAAATACGTAATTCCATTACTACTCTTTATAACTGCTTGGTCACCACCACGTGCAAGTGCCAAATCAATCGCTACACGTGCATAATTATAGCTCTGAGCATAAGTATCTGTTGCTATTCCTATGCCGATACTCAATGTAGCTGGCATTGTATTTCCAATATTTACACTTTTCGCCTCATCCAATACAGGGAATTTGTTCTTCTCCATCTCTTTATAATATGCCTTTTTAATTACGAAAAAGTATTTGTCCTTCTCCATCTTTTTAACAATTCCGTCATTAATAGACATATATTGATTAATCTTTCTGTCAATCAACGCGACAAGCAATGACTGACGTACCTCCTCAACGCTCTCCATAACTTCATCATAGTTATCGATATAAATCAACCCTGCAACCAGCTTTTGATCTTCATTGGAACGGATATACTCATTCAGTTCTGTTACATCATTCAATGTAACAGTCACAAAATATTCCCGCCCTTTTCTCATCTGCAAGATATTCTCCGCTTCCTGCAAATCTTTCACCGGTACTTTAGACATAACCGCACGGTAGTCTCTTCCATTATAACTTACTTCTTTTTCAATTGGCTTGTCTTCCTCTTTCGAAAATACGCTTCGGTTCAATTCCTGAATATATTTGCTAAGATATGTTCCTGCTTTTGCCTCATTCCCAAATACTGCTGAAAAGCAAGTATTATTCCATATAATTTGTCCATCCTCTAAAAGAATCGCATACGGAAACTGTAAATCCTTTAACAACACATTCTGTACGGAACCATACTGAGCCGCGAAATCAACCAGATCTGAAAAAATAATCGTCTTATTATAAAAATATAACACTCCGACTATCACAATATACACTGCAACACACAAACTCATAATTATCCCTGCACATTTGTCCACAGAATATATCCACAGATTCATTGCAATCAACAATATCGACATAATCGCCGGCCATTGCATATATAGACTCAGCATTCCCTTTAAGTGTACGTCTTTTTTCATCTCTTTGCCCTCAAAATCCTAAAGTTTCAATTTGTATTATACCACCATTTTGCTTATAAGGAAAGTAAAAAAGCACGATAAAAAGTGTGCTGAGCACACTCTCAGCTCCCCTGCCCCTCACTCTTGAGGGGCAGGGTTTTCCTTTGCTTCTATTTGTTGTAAAATATTTACATGAG
>MJGMH1__coassemble_2944_pt1 | contig 7995 bp, 9 predicted proteins | sample MJGMH1__metabat2_high_PE_009 | metagenome-assembled genome bin MJGMH1 | reverse complement strand
TAGAAGCAGGTGTTCACTTTGGACATCAGACAAGAAGATGGAACCCTAAAATGGCTGAGTACATCTACACAGAAAGAAACGGAATCTACATTATCGATTTACAGAAATCTGTAGGTAAAGTAGACGAAGCTTACAAAGCAATTTCTGATATCGCAGCTGAAGGTGGTACAATTCTTTTCGTTGGTACAAAGAAACAGGCACAGGATGCAATCAAAACAGAAGCAGAACGTTGCGGAATGTTCTACGTAAACGAGAGATGGTTAGGTGGAATGTTGACTAACTTCAAAACAATCCAGAGCAGAATCGCCCGCTTAAAAGATATCGAAAGAATGGCTGAAGACGGAACATTGGACGTATTACCTAAGAAAGAAGTTATCGAAATCAAAAAAGAATGGGAAAAACTTGAAAAGAACTTAGGTGGAATCAAAGACATGAAGAAAGCTCCAGATGCAATCTTCGTGGTTGACCCGAAAAAAGAAAGAATCTGTGTACAGGAAGCTCACACATTAGGAATTCCGTTGATTGGTATCGCTGATACAAACTGCGATCCAGAAGAATTAGATTACGTGATTCCAGGTAATGATGATGCAATCAGAGCTGTTAAATTAATTGTTGCTAAGATGGCAGATGCTGTAATCGAAGCAAACCAAGGTGTAACAGGTGCTGAAGAAGTATACGAAGAAGTTGCAGAAGAAGTAGAAGCAGCTGAAGAAGCGTAAGATTTCGAACATGAATGCTTCAGCCTTAAGAACAGGTTGAAGCATTTTTTAAAAAGAACACACAATTTTATGGAGGAATGAATCATGGCAGTTACAGCAAAAATGGTAAAAGAATTAAGAGAAATGACAGGCGCAGGAATGATGGACTGTAAAAAAGCTCTTAATGAAACAGATGGAAATATGGATGCAGCAATCGAATATTTAAGAAAAAATGGTCAGGCAAAAGCTGACAAAAAAGCTGGAAGAATCGCTGCAGAAGGTATTGTAAAAGCAGTTGTAAAAGACGATAAAGTAGCAGCAATCGTTGAAGTAAACTCAGAGACAGACTTCGTTGCTAAAAATGCTGATTTCCAAGGCTATGTAGAAGAAGTTGCTAATCAGGCATTAAACACAGAGACAACAGATATCGAAGCTTTCTTGAGCGAAGCATGGGCAGCAGACAACTCTAAGACAGTAAAAGATGTTTTAACAGAAAAGATTTCTGTAATCGGAGAAAACTTAAACATCAGAAGATTTGAAAAAGTTACAACAGATGGTTGTGTAGTATCTTACATCCACGGTGGCGGAAGAATCGGTGTATTAGTAGAAGCTGATACAGATGTTGTAAATGATGAAATCAAATCATGCTTAAGAAACGTAGCTATGCAGGTTGCAGCTATGTATCCAAAGTATGTATCTCGTGATGAAGTAGATGCTTCTTACATCGAACACGAAAAAGAAATCTTATTAGCTCAGGCTAAGACAGAAAATCCAGAAAAACCAGAAAACATCATTGAAAAAATGATTATCGGACGTTTGAACAAAGAGATGAAAGAAATCTGCTTATTAGATCAGGTTTACGTTCAGGACAGTGATTTAACAGTTGCTAAATATGTAGAAAAAGTAGCTAAAGAAAACGGTGCTAACGTAACAGTTAAGAGATTCGTTCGTTTCGAAACAGGTGAAGGATTAGAAAAGAAAGAAGAAAACTTTGCTGAAGAAGTAGCAAAACAGATGGGAAACTAATCTGAAATTAAATAAAGTCTGGAAATGTGCTTAAAGTCAAGTAATTATGCGTGATTGAAGCAGTTTTGAACCTTTCGTAAATTATTAAAATCTATCACAAAATATCGTGTGGATTTTCGTCAAAGTTTCGTCGGTAAATTCGTCAAAGGATTTGACGAAACAGAGAGAGCAAAGTTTGCGTAGCTTTTAATTTATTGGAAAGGAACAGATGGTATTGTGAATGAGGGTATATTGCGAAAGCGATATACCCTTTAATCATTTTAGAAATAAATTGTGTTTTATGATGTGAAATGTGGTATAGTTAAAGAAATAGAAAAATTGGGATTGAACAAAATAAAACAAATGGAGGTAGGGTATGTGGTTTTGGTGGTTTATGTTTGGTTGTGATATATTAATTCCTGTTGTTATGATTGTATGCGGGCAGATGATGTGGAAACACTATCCTAAAAATATAAATGGTTTAATAGGATATTGTACATCTCGTTCTATGAAAAACAGGGACACGTGGAAATTTGCACATGAACATGCAGGGAAGTTATGGTGGAAAATTGGTTGGATTATTTTGATACCATCTATAATTGTTCATATTCCGTTTTATGGAACAGATGATAATACGATTGGAGTAGTAGGTGGGATTTTAGTAACAATTCAAGTTATCATTTTGATAGCTTCAATATTTCCAACTGAAAGAGCATTAAAAAGAAATTTTACAGATGATGGGATTAGGAGATAAAATCTAGTTTGCTGAATTGTGCATTTAAGTAAAACATAGTGAGGTCAAGGAACAAGGCGTAGCCGATACGCCGTAGGGCAGTCCTTGACGGAACGGACGTAGCCAATAACACCATGATACAGTAGAGGACTTGAAAGGTCAGAAACCTTGCAAGTCCTCTTGTCTGTTATTGGGCGTTGTGTTTTAAATAAAGTGCTTCTTTTTTCAGTTCTCTTTCAAATGCTTTTATATAACCGCCTTTCATTTCATTGTTGATATAAAAGCAATCATCAGACTGTGAGTAGGATAGCATAGTGACTTTCGGTTCAAAGGTCTTTGTATCAATTCCGTAATAATAAATAGTGGCGGTTGTCAGTACCATGTGAATGGTTTCAAAATCTCTTGTGAAAATAGTATGTCTGTCAGAATGAAAAAAATCAGACGGACATTCGTAGAAATCGGAACTGTCTTTTCTCAAAAATAAAGGAAGTATGTGCATTTCATTTGTACTCCGATTGACGAGGACATAAAAGCGTGGAATGAGTGCAGAATACTGTGTCATCATGGCAATATACATATCGTCTAAATTATCAAGAAGATACTCGGAGCAGGTGTTGTTGTAAAAGACATATTGCAGGGCGGCATCATTCTTTTGGGTGTTTTCCATAGGTACATTCTCTCCGTAAAGCCACCGTAAATCTACATCTAAGGAGTCGGCAATCAGTTCCATTTTATCGTTTTTCGGGTTGTATTGTCCCGAAAGGTAAGAATTGAACGCCCCTTTGCTGATTCCCGTATCTTTTACAATATCTACTTGTTTCTTATTTTTCGCTTTCATGGCAAATCTAATTCGTTCTGCGATTGTATTCATATAAAAATCCCTCACTTTTCATATCTCGTTATAACTTGTTATATCTTATCGTCTAAATCCACTATACCATAAGTTCAGAAAAAAGAAAACAAAAAGTTTATAAAAAACTGAACTTTCTATTGCAAATGCAAAAACTCTGTGCTAATATACAATTAGTTTAGAAATAGCTGAACTACACGACGTCGTAAAAATCTATGAAAATATGTATAGCTGTCCTATCGGCAAATCGGGGAGAAAGGAAGATGTATGCAGATTACATTAACAAAAGAACAGATGAAAGAAGCCTTTGGAGAACTCCGCTTTATGAGAGCACATTTCTGTTACCGCTATGACAAGGCAACAAAGCAGAAAACAGAGGAAGTGGAAGCGTTGAAACTTCACCTTGGAAGTATGAAGTTAGGAAACAGTGTGGATATTCGCTTGGAAGCAACGGAACTTCCAAAGATTGAACCTTATACGGTGGTAGAATTGGAAGAACCTGTTTATGCTCCTTATGTACAGAGAGGAAATTTTCCTGTATTGGTGGAGAAGATTAGTTGCAAAGGGATTCGTGCTATTTCCAATAAGCAGATGTAGGAATAGTCTTGCCCTCGTTCTGCTCCGACCAACGGACAGGTTGAGGGCAAGGCAGTAGCCTAAGCTACTGCGAGTAAAGGAGTGTGATTGATTGGAAGAAAGAAACGAAAAATTTCTTTCAGAACTCCCCTACACTAACAGGGGAGTAATACGGCAGAAAGAGGAATTAAGTGCTCTGATAGATTGGTGTCAGATAACGATTAAGGAAGTTACGTTAGAAGCAGTCGTTGAAGATGTGCTGAAAATACCTATGGAACTTATGACAGTAACAGGCTATGAAAAAGGTATTGCAGGACATGAGGTTGTGGCAATCTTCGATAATATCAAGGTGCTAAAGCCAACAGGCAACGCACAGTATCAAGGCTTTCAGATTTTAATGAGTGGAAAAGGCTGTCGTAATTATGAGAATTTTTTACAACTGAATAAGGAAACGTGGTTTGATTTTCTGAACAGAGTTTGTCAGTACCATGTCAATTTTCCTCGTATAGATTTGGCAATAGATGACAGAAAACCGTATTTGAACATTCCCGATTTGATTGTACGGACAAAAGAGGGATTGCTTTCTACAAAACTAAGAGATATAGATTTTCACGATTCGGGAGAACTGAAAGAGGAAGTATTTCAAAGTAAGGGTGGAAGTCTTTATATCGGCAGTTCAGCTAGTAATTTGCGATTGGTATTTTATGAAAAAGGATATGAACAGAATAAAAAATATGGAACGGAATTAGATGAAAATTGGAACAGATATGAATTACGATTTAAACAGGAAACAGCGGTCAGTATAGTAAAGGAATTGATAGAGTATCAAGATGTGGCAAAGCTGGCAATGGAAGTCTTGGACAGCAAGATTCGATTTTTAGAGAAGCCGACAGATAGCACCACAACACGAAAAAGGCTTTATCCAACGTATGAAGCGTGGGTGGAACTGATGAAAAACATAGGAAAAGTAAAATTGACCATGCAACCGCAGAAGAAAAGTCTGCAAAGAGTGTGGGAGTGGTTAGAAAAGAGCATTGCTCCGTCTTTGAAGTTGTTTGCAGAGATAGGAAAGATAGAGCAAAAAGACTATATCGGCAATCTTGTAGCAAATGGAGAAATGAATATCACACAAAGACAGTTGTATGACGATTACATAAAAGCAAGAAAATTAAATGAAAGGGGATAATCATATAGAAAAAGCATTATTAAATCTAAAAGAAGTAAGCGAGTATCTCGGTCTTGGAGAAACAAAGACAAGAGAACTCTTGAAAAGCAGAAACTGTCCGTTTTCCATGATGATTGGGTATCGGTGGTATGCGAATAAAAGGCTATTGGATTTATGGCTTGATAAACAGACAAAATTGGTTGAAAAGTAGAAGGAGGTACTTTATAATATTGCTAACACAAATATCATTAAGTTCCTTTCAATTTGTTACAAATAGAAAGGGAAAATAGATATGGGAAAAGATTTAAAAGGAAAAGAATTAGGAAGAGGGTTTTATCAGAGAAAAGATAAGAGGTTTGAAGCTAAGGCGATTGTAAATGGAATAAAAATTGATTTATATGATACCAACTTGGCAAGGTTGAAAAAGACATTTGCAGAAGCAAAAAGAGAAGCGGAGTTAGGTGTAGCAGGAAGATTTGTCAATGCAACATTGAATGAATGGTTTGAATTTTGGTTTGACACTTATAAAGTACCAACGATAAAGAAACAAAGTATTCTCCCTATGAAGAATAAGTATAGGAATACATTTGGTAAATTTATAGGTCATTATAAGCTTACAAAGTTGAGAAACATAGATATTCAATGTGCATTAAATGAACTGCAAAAAACAGATATAGCTATGTCGAGCATTAAAGAAGCACTTGGGAGAATTACAGCGTGTTTAGATTCTGCAAAGAATAACGGAATTATCAATACTAACCCTAGCTTTGACATTATTGTTCCATGGAAACCGGAAGAACCATGTAGAAGATTTTTGTCTCCGGAAGAACAGAATATATTCTTGCAAGAAGCAGAAACGACATGGTATGGGGAAATGTTTTATGTGATGTTCTGTACAGGATTGCGAATAGGAGAAGTTGGTGGATTAAAATGGCAAGATGTAGATTTTAAGAATAAGTGTTTTCATATCAATCAAGCCTTGATGTGCCAATATGAAGATGGTGTAAAAACAATGGAATTTACAACATTGAAAACTGCCAATTCATATAGGCGGATTCCATTTATGGGCGGTGTAGAAGCAAAATTAAAAGCGTGGAAGAAGAAACAAGACAAGGAACGATTAAGATTGGGGAAACGCTGGAGAAGTCAAGGCGAGTTTTCAGACTTGGTCTTTACAACAAGTCTCGGCTCTCCTGTAACAAGGTATATAGGCGAAAAAGAGACAAAGAAAATTGTAAAGGCTATCAACCAAAGAGAAGCGTTTGAAGCAATCAAAGAAAAAAGAGAACCTGTTGAATTTGAACACGTTTATCCTCATGCTATCCGTCATACATTTTGCAGTCGGTGTTTTGAAAAAGGAATGAACCCAAAAGTAGTTCAAAATCTCATGGGGCACGCTAGATACTCAACAACCATTGATATTTATACTCATGTCATGGGAGAAACCTTTGATAATGAGGTTGAAAAGTTTGGAGATTCTCTGATAGAAGATAATAAGAAAACTCTTTTGACGAAAGAGAAAACAGCATGACGAAAGTAGCGTTTCGGACTGTGAAGAGCAAGCATGATTTATAGAACTGATTGACAAAAAAACGGAGTTTCGTCAAATAAAAGAATAAGTGCAATTAGTCCAGTATTTATAGGCATTCTTGATAAAAGGTAGCAAAACAGATGGGAAACTAATTTATCAATCGCAAGACTGATAAAGAGCGAATGAAATAGTGTATTTAAGCGATTTCTGGCTATTTTGATAAGTAATAAACTACTGTAAAATTTCACAAAATATCGTGCTATTTTGGGTACAGATTGGGTAGGGTATTGGGTAAAGAAATTTACCCAACCTCTTAACGAGCAATTTGCTTGTTGTTTAAAATAGAAAGGGAACGCTGTGAATGATGAGGGTGTATTGTATTTTGCAATACACCCTTAAATTTTTGAAAAAAATAATGTTAAAGATTAGGGAATGTGCTAGAATAAGAAAAATAAACAAATTTGAATTTGAGGAAAAGAAAAAATGGAAAATAAAAAGATATTACTTGATAATATTGATAAAATTCACACAACCGAAATGGGAATTGACAGAATTAAAAGAAACCTAAAAATAGATACAGCAGATGTTGTTGAGTATTGCAAAAACAAGGTGTTAGATAAAAATTGTAACATATACAAACAGGGTAAAAATTGGTATTGCGGAGTTGAAAATATCAAAATGACCATCAATTCGTATAGTTATACGATTATCACAGCACACATTATTAAGTAAAATCGGAATTTTCTGCTGAGCCTTCTAGGGAGTATTTCACTATTTTACAGAGATTCTACCTATATTCTACTTACAAGGGATTTTATTTCGATAATGAAAGAAGTACCTTTATATCATCAAATGAATGGAGGAATACATATGAACCAATTAGTTACAGGAAAATTTATAGCGTTAAGGAGAAAACAGAAAAATCTAACACAGGAACAATTAGCAGAGAAACTTGGGGTTTCCAATAAGACTATTTCAAAGTGGGAAACTGGCAAGTGTATGCCAGATTATTCCATTGTAAAAAGTTTATGTGAAGAACTTGAAGTTACAGTGGCAGAACTAATGGATGGAGAAATATACGAAGAACAAAGCGTTCGCACCTATGAAGATGAGCGGATTTTGGATTTGTTAAGAAGAACACAAGAATTAGAAAAGCAAAAAAATATGTTATATGGAAGTATGCTTATTGTAATGGGGATTGCGTTACAGGTAATTTCATATGCGGTTGGAGGTTCAGATTTTAAGGACTTTATTTCCGGCTTGCTATTGGGATTATCAATTGGAGAAATGCTGGTTGGAGTTTATGCTGTTGGAAAATCGTTGGCAGGAAGATAACTTTCAGTTTGTAGCAGACAGTTTTTGATAGGACTGTCTGCTTTTTCTTGGATTAAGAAAACCACGCGATAGTCGCGTGGTTCCATGGAAGCTTTAGCGATG
>MJGMH1__coassemble_2851_pt1 | contig 8679 bp, 5 predicted proteins | sample MJGMH1__metabat2_high_PE_009 | metagenome-assembled genome bin MJGMH1 | reverse complement strand
ATAAAGTGCGTAAGTTTTGGTTACCGGTAACTTACACACTTTATTTTACACTCCCTAAAATTGGCTAATTTAAAAGAGACAGCCTATTCGGCTGTCTCTCCTTCGTCTTCTGATGGTTCATCTGCAACTACGCGCAGTTCCGTTACTGTAACAACAGTAGATTCCAAATCAGTCATCAAGTCTATATTATTATCTTTTGCAATTTCAAAATCTTTTACACGAATCGTATCCCCCGCTTTTAAATCCCCTACATCCAATTCAATCTTCTCGACAAGAGATGCAGGCAGCGCTTTGTAATTAATCTCGTGAAGCATCTGCTTGGGATTCCTGCAACGAGTTTGCTTTCGTTTATCAGATGAATTTCAGCAGAAGAATGTACTTTTTCAGTGCCTACAAGAGCTTGAAAATCAAGTTCATCTACCCAACCCTTCATCGCGTTATAATCGACTTCTTTAATAAGGGCATCATAAGTTTTTCCCTCTACCTAAAGGTTGATTCTTTCGCCTTTTCCTTCTTCTCTGAGTGTTTTGGTCTTGATTGACATGTCATGTTTTTCAGCTTTTTAAACATTCATTTACCGTTTCTTCTAATCATTGAATCGTGCCTAGCAAGCCTTCAACTTTGTAGTTTGTTTTGCAAAGAGATTTTGTTAAGTGTATTTTCTTGTTACGGTTTCAGTATACACCCTTTGTCAAGAGAATGTAAAGAATGTGGGGAGACAAGAATGAACAAAAAATAGATTTAATAAAAATAATATTTGTTTAAAATATATATAAAATACCTTCTTGGAATTGACATAAATAGTGTAGATATACTATAATTGGAAAAGATATAAAAAACATGTTGGTATGTTGTGCTAAAAATATGAAAGGGAGAAATATTATGAAAAAGAAAAAAGTGCAACGGTTTGCTGCGTTTTCAGTAGCAACAATGATGGCATTGCAGGGATTCCCTGTAAATGCGTCAGGACAAGTTCGAGTTCGCACGGATTCGAACACACAGATGAGCTCGGATAAAGAAGTTGTATATGTTAATACATATGATACATCAAAAAGAGTTCATGATTTTGATGCAAATTGGAAATTTTATTTAGGCGATGCTGATGGAGCAGAAGATGTCAATTTTGATGATTCTGCTTGGCGGACAGTATCAGTTCCGCATGACTATAGTATCGAGCAGGAATATACACAGTCAGGAGAGGCAGAAAGCGGATATCTTCCAGGTGGCACAGGCTGGTATCGCAAACATTTTTCATTAACAGAAGATGTAAAAGATAAAGAGATTCGACTTGATTTTGGTGGCATTTATATGAATGCGACTGTATGGGTAAATGGAACTCAGTTAGGTACACATCCTTATGGATATACTCCATTTTCCTTTGATATCACAGACTATGTGAAAACAGGGGAAGAGAATGTAATCACTGTGAAAGTGGATCACCAGACACCTTCAAGCCGTTGGTACTCCGGAAGTGGTATTTATCGCAGTGTTGATCTCACTGTAATGGACAAAGTTCATGTAGATTTGAACGGAACAAAAGTGACAACACCGAATCTTGCAAAAGAAAAAGATGGTGATGTTAATATGGACATTGTGACAACAGTTGCAAATGAAGAAAAAGAGGCGAAAGAGGTTACACTTGTTCACACTCTGCGTGAAACGGGTGGAAAAGATGCGGTTGCAACAGTGACTACAGAAAAACAGTCTGTGGAAGCCGGCAAGACAGCTGACATCAAGGCTACTTTAAAAGTGAATAAACCCAAATTATGGGGAATTGGCGAAAAGAACGCACATCTCTATACAGTGACAACTGAAGTAAAAGTGAATGACAAAGTGGTCGACACTTATGACACAGAGTATGGATTCCGCTATACTTCATTTGACAAAAATACAGGATTCTCTTTGAATGGAGAAAAAGTAAAATTGCAGGGTGTATGTATGCACCACGATCAGGGAGCACTCGGTGCAGAAGCACAGCGTCGTGCGATTGAGCGTCAGGTAGAAATTTTGCAGGAGATGGGATGTAACTCTATCCGTGTGACACATAATCCTGCTACAAAAGAGTTGCTTGAAATCTGTAATGAAAAAGGTATCTTAGTTATTGATGAGTTCTTTGATGGATGGCACAAGGCTAAGAATGGTAATGGAAATGATTATGCAAAATGGTTTAATCAGCCAATCGGTGCAGAAAATCAGATTCTAGGCGGCGAAGATAATATGACATGGGCAGAATTTGACCTGAAAGCAACAATTGAGCGTGGGGAAAATGATCCGTCTGTTATCATGTGGTCACTTGGAAATGAGATCAGTGAAGGAGCTAGTGAAGGTGGATATCATGAAGTTTCTCAGAATTTAGTGAAATGGGCGCAGGAGACAGAAACAACAAAGCCATTGACAATCGGAAGTAATCGAGTAAAAGGTCAGGTTAATAATCCTAATAATGAGCATATTCAAATCGCAAACGATTTGACAAAAATTGGTGGTATGTCCGGAACGAACTATTCAGATGGAAATAGTTATGATGCATTACATAAGGCATATCCGGAATGGTTCTTATATGGTTCAGAGACTGCATCTTCTGTAAACAGTCGTGGGGTCTATACTACAAAAGCCAATGCATCATTAGACAAAGATAAGCAACTTACATCATATGACAAGTCAAAAGTAAACTGGGGTGCTTTTGCAAGTGCAGCTTGGTATGATGTAATTACAAGAGACTTTGTTGCTGGTGAGTATGTATGGACTGGATTTGACTACATTGGAGAACCAACACCTGCCAATAAAATCAACGCAGGAGCTGCAACTTCATGGCCGTCTCCGAAAAACTCTTATTTTGGTATCGTAGATACGGCAGGATTACCGAAAGATAGCTATTACTTCTATCAGAGCCAGTGGAATGATGGGGTAAACACATTACATATTCTTCCAACATGGAATGAAGATGGCCTTATGAAAGATGAAAAAGGTAACGTCGAGGTTGTTGTATATTCGGATGCAGCAAAAGTGAAACTTTATTTGAATGATAGGGAGATTGCTGAACAGACATTTGAAGTGCACACAACAGGCGCAGGTTATAAGCATCAAACAGTTAAGGGTAAGGCTGGACATGAGAGCATGTATATGACATTTAGTGTTCCATATGAAGCGGGAACATTGAAAGCAGTTGCTTATGATAAAGATGGAAACGAGATTAAAAATACACAGGGGCGCTCTTCGGTAACGACAACAGGCAAAGCGACTAAATTAGATGCGACAGTAGATCGCGACAGTATTAAAGCAGATGGAAAAGACCTTTCTTATATCACAGTGGATGTGAAAGATGCAAACGGAAACATTGTCCCAAATGCAGATAATAATGTGAGATTCACAGTGGAAGGCGTTGGTACTTTAGTTGGTGTAGATAATGGAGAACAGGCAGACCATCAGTCATATCAGGATGACAATCGTGATGCATACAATGGTTCTCTTGTTGCAATTGTACAGTCAACAAAAGATGCAGGAAAGATTACTGTAAAGGCAGAATCTAATGGATTGATATTGGATACTGTTGAGATTACGACAGTAGAAGTAGAAGATGGAACAGTAGATAAGACTCAGGCGGACAGCTTCTATATGTCGAAACACTATTATGTAAAAGCGGGCAGCGAAGTGGAATTGCCAGAGACAATTAAAACTCGTTTTAAAGACGGAACAGAAAAAGACTTACCAGTAAAATGGGATGAAATTACTGAGACAATAGGAAGTTTTGTTGTAAATGGTATTGTAGATGGAAAATATAAAGTTTCTGTCACTGTAAACATCATTGATCAGTTAGGTGGTTTGATGAATTATTCGGCGACAACACCGAAGGGAACAGAACCAAAGCTTCCGGAATCAAGACCTGCAATTACTCAGGACGGAACAGTTTTGAATGTATCATTCCCGATAACATGGGAAATAGTAGATAAGACAAAATATGATGAGCCTGGAATTGTTACAGTTAATGGTACTGCAAATGTGTTGGGAACCGCAATGGGAGTTACAGCATCAATTCGTGTACAGGAAGAGACGTATGAGATTGTTGGTTCGGTAGATAATCCCTCACAATTGACTCAGGATATTGAAAAAGATAAGCAGTCCGATACGTTGGAGGCAGTTTGGGACGGAAAAATAGCAATTGCAGACAATACAAGCGGCGGACCAAATCCAACAGCATGGAGCAATTATAAAAATTCTCAAGCGGGAGATGACACTGCAGAAATTACATTCCAATATGCTACACAACAAGTAATTGGAGAAGTGACAGTTCATTTCTTTAAGGATAGTGCATCAGCGCGTTATCCAAAAGCGGGAACAACAAAGCTTTATGTGAAGGCAAATGATGGTGATGATTGGCAGGAAGTTGTAGCGGAAGAAACAATTGGAGAAGAGAACGGTCGTGTGAAAGCATATACATATAAGTTCAATCCAGTTGGAGCAACATTGTTCAAAGTTGCAGTTACAAACAGTGATGAGGTATCGACAACCGGTCACAAGCCATGTACCGGTATTACAGAGATCGAAATCAAGAAGGCAGTTGGTTCTTATAAGACAAACACAACAGCAAAACTTGCTTCTCTTGAAGTAAATGGAAAAGCATTAACAGCAGAAGAGCTTGCAGAAAATGCATACTATACGTTAGATAAAACTGCTACAGTAACAGCGGTTGGAGCGGATAATGCAGCAGTAACTGTATTGCCGGTAAACAACAAGCAGATTCGTATTTTGATAGAATCTGAAGACCGCAGAACAAGAAATACATTTGTTGTTTATTTGGAACAGGAAAAGCCAATGTCATCGGATGATGACAGTAAAGATTACCCAGTAGATAAACTGACAGCAATTTCAGGAAGTGAATATCCGGGAACAGGAAATGAAGGACCGGATGATTTAGTTCTTGATGGCAATCCGGGAACTCATTGGCATACAAATTATAATACATCAGATGGACAGGACACCAATAAACGTTGGATTGGCGTAGGTTTAGATGAACCTGCCAAAGTAAGTGCAATCCGTTATTTGCCAAGAAATGGAAATAATGGACATGTTACAGAATACAAAGTTCAGTATCGTGCAACTGATGATGGCGAATGGAAAGATTTGGCGAGCGGGACATGGGATAATCCAGCAACTGGATGGAAGTTAGTAACATTCCCGACAGTGGAAGCAAAACAGGTTCGCTTGATTGGTGTTCATACAATTGCGGAAGCTGGACGTGATTTGCATATGACAACAGCAGAGTTCCGTGTTGTTTCTGAAAATGAAGTGACTCCTCCGGATCCGGAAAAGCCGGAAATAAAACCGGGAGAAGACTATCCGGTGGCAAATATCACAGGAACAGCCGGAAGTACACAGTCCGGAAATGGTGTGGAAAAAGCATTTGACGGAAAAACAAATACATGGTGGCATTCATCATGGAATCCAGCGTCTACAGCAGATCAACTGTGGTTTACGATGGAATTGAAAGAAGCAGCTACATTAGATCAATTTCGTTATTATCCGAGATATGAAGGAGCGAATTTAACACAAGGTGATCAAAATGGATTTGTCAGCAAATACAAAATAGAAGTCAGCATGGACAGCAAAGAGTGGACAAAAGTTGCAGAAGGCAGCTGGGAGCCAAAAGATGGATGGTTGACAGCAGACTTTACACAGCCGACAGAAGCGAAATATGTACGTATTACAGGTGTTGAGACATTGTCAAATGGAGAAGCAAAGACATCTGATATGGTGATTGCAGAACTTCGTGTTCGTGTAGCAAAAAATGAAGAGCCTGAAAAAGTAGATAAGACAGCTTTGCAGGAAGCTATCAAAGTGGCAGATGCAATGAAGGAAGCAGAATATACACCAAACAGTTGGGAAGTATTCGCAGAGGCATTAGAGGCAGCGAAAGCAGTTGAAAAAGATGAAACTGCAACACAGACAGCGGTAAATGAAACACTTGCAGCATTAAATGCAGCGAAAGAAGCGCTTGTGAAAAAAGCAGATAAGACAGAGCTCAACAAAGCAATTGAAAAGGCTGATAAATTAAACAAAGCTGATTTTACTATAAGTTCATGGGAAGCGTTTGAAAAAGCGTTGGAAGCTGCAGTGGCAGTTCAAAAAGATGAAAATGTATCACAAGATTCTGTGAAAGCAGCAACAGATGGATTGAATAAAGCTATGGAAACACTTGTGAAGAAAGCGGATAAGACAGAGCTTAATAAAGCAATTGCGGAAGCAGAAGCTTTGAAAGAAGCTGACTATACATCAGACAGCTGGAAAGTTTTTGCACAAGAGTTAGCGGATGCCTATAGTGTAAGCAGAAACGATGATGCGACACAGCAAGAAGTAGATGAGGCTTACAAAGTGTTGAAAGATGCACAGAAAGCTTTGGCTGAAAAAGAAGAGCCATCTGTTCCAGAAAACGTTAATAAAGATGCAGCACAGAAATATTATGATGATTGTCTTGCGTATTACAAGAAAGACAACTATACAGCAGATAGTTGGAAAGTTTATGCAGAAGCTATGGACGGCTTGAAAGATGCTCTTGCTGATGAAAATATTTCGAAAGAAGATCTTCAGGCAGCAGTTGACGCAGTTGCAAAGGCAGTTGAAGGATTGAAAAAAGTTGAAACAACAGCACCAGATCAAAAACCGGAACAGAAACCACAGCAGAAGCCAGATCAAAAACCTACAAAAACAGGTGATAACATGTCGACAGGTGCAGTTGTAGGAATCGTTGTTGTAGCAGTTCTTGCAATCGGTGCAATTGTTGGTGTGATTATCAGCAAAAAGAGAAAAAAATAAATCAGCATATTGAGAAAATCGATATGAAAAAATAAGACTTGACGCCCATTCGCTGGTATGGTACACTGTACTAGCGAATGGAAGTAGGTCTTTTTTTTATGCCTAAAATTGGGCGGTCTCGCAAACTGCCAAGTAACATGTAAAAGAAATAAATAAAGCGAGGTGGAAGTTGTGCGCACAAGAATCACATTGGAATGTACAGAATGTAAACAGCGTAACTACAATATGACAAAGGATAAGAAAACTCATCCGGAACGTATGGAAACAAAAAAATATTGTAAGTTCTGCAAATCACACACAATGCACAAAGAAACAAAATAGTTTGTGGAAAGGAAGTGAATGGAATGGCTGAAAAAAAAGAGAAAGCCAAAAAGACAAGCTGGTTCAAGGGTCTTAAAGCAGAGTTTAAAAAGATCATTTGGCCGGATAAAAAAACACTTGCTAAGCAGACTGTGGCAGTTACGGCGTGCTCGATAGTATTAGGAGCGATTATTGCGGTTGTTGATGTCATTGTGAAATATGGTATTGACTTCTTGGTGAAGTAATAGCTGCCAGCAATTATGAAAGGTGATTTTATGTCAGAAGCAAAATGGTATGTAGTTCATACCTATTCTGGGTATGAAAACAAAGTAAAAGCAAACATTGATAAGACGATTGAAAACAGACACCTTGAGGATCAGATCTTAGAAGTAAGAGTTCCTATGCTGGAAGTTGTTGAGATGAAAAACGGAACGCAGAAAGCAGCTCAGAAAAAAATGTTCCCTGGATACGTGATGATTCATATGATTATGAATGATGATACATGGTATGTCGTGAGAAATACTAGAGGGGTAACAGGATTTGTAGGTCCGGGATCCAAACCGGTTCCGCTTACAGAGGCTGAGATTGATGCTCTTGGAATTATGGATGCAGACATTGTTGTAGACTTTGAGATTGGTGAGGTTGTAAAAGTTACCAAGGGAGCATGGAAAGATACGGTTGGAGTAATCCAGGAAGTGAATGCTCAAAAACAAAGTCTTGTAATCAATGTAGAATTGTTTGGTCGTGAAACGCCAGTAGAAATAAGTTTCTCAGAAGTGAAAAAAATGTAACAAGTAAAAGTGGGAGGGAAATCCCCGCGAATACCACAAGGAGGTACACAAAATGGCAAAAAAAGTACAAGGTTATATTAAATTACAGATTCCAGCTGGAAAGGCAACTCCAGCACCACCGGTTGGTCCAGCACTTGGTCAACATGGTGTAAACATTGTTGAATTTACAAAACAATTCAATGCTAAAACTGCAGATCAAGGTGATTTGATCATCCCTGTAGTTATCACAGTTTACAATGATAGAAGCTTTAGCTTCATCACAAAGACACCACCGGCAGCAGTTTTGATTAAAAAAGCTTGCGGATTAAAATCTGGTTCAGGTGTTCCAAACAAAACAAAAGTAGCTAAGATTACAAAAGCTCAATTGCAGGAGATCGCTGAATTAAAAATGCCAGACTTAAATGCTGCAACAGTAGAAGCTGCTATGAGCATGATCGCAGGAACATGCAGAAGTATGGGTGTAACAGTAGAAGAGTAAAATTGTAAACATGTAACGTGGGAGGGGCTCTCCCGATATTACCACTAGGAGGTTATTGAATATGAAACGAGGAAAGAAATACGTAGAAGCTGCGAAATTGATCGAAAGAGGAAATCTTTACGACAAAGAAGAAGCAGTTGCATTAGTTAAAAAATCTGCAGTAGCGAAATTCGATGAGACAATTGAAGCTCATATCAGAACAGGTTGTGACGGACGTCATGCAGACCAGCAGATCCGTGGTGCTGTTGTATTACCACACGGAACAGGTAAAAAAGTTCGTATCTTAGTATTTGCAAAAGATGC
>MJGMH1__coassemble_2810_pt1 | contig 8966 bp, 6 predicted proteins | sample MJGMH1__metabat2_high_PE_009 | metagenome-assembled genome bin MJGMH1 | reverse complement strand
AGTAAATTCATCTTACATCAGTTTGAAGGTTTACACAAACTTTGGGATACTCCCTTTTCCGCTTTTTTTATAAAGCGCCGAAGTGCCGTATCCTCGTTTAGCATACTGAGCGGATACTGTAAAAACTCCGGAAGAACAAATATCTTAATTCCAATATCGTTATACCCCGAGGCACTTGCTGAATGCGGTGTTCCCTGTTTGATAAACAAAACATCATCTGCTTCCAGCTTGACTTCTGTCTTATCGATAATATGTGTCGCCGAACCACTGAACATATATATGATTTCCATGTATTTATGCGTATGCTCTGGGATATCTACAAATCTCGGCTGTTTCATAATGTCAATCATCGCACCTTCTCGAATCATCTTATCGGTATCAATCATAGAACTTCCTTTTTGTATCACATATGATGCCAATACATTCTTTTCATTTTTAATAAATTCTTCTTCCTTACTGTCTATTTTTTTTAAATATTCTAGTAGTTTTCGTTTCACAAACTTTTCTCCTAAACTCATTTTTGCAAATTATAGCACAGTTTTTTCTCTATCTCTACAATTACTTCCTTTTTATACAAAAAAGTAACCGTTTTTACCACTTCTTTCATTTTTTGCAAAAATCAACGGTTTTTTTGCAATTACCGTTCTAGCAGATATGTAAAAAGAATAGTATACTGCTCATGTATAAGCGATTTATCACAATCGTTTTCCAAAACTTTATACGCACTTAAAACAAGAAAACCGGACATCTTACCCCTTCTCAACATGTCCGGTTTTTTGTTGCCTATTTTTAAAATTGATTTCTTCTAGGAATCCATATATTCCATAGGATTCACTGGTTGCCCATCTTTTAGCAATTGAAAATACAAATTACAGCCTTCTACGCTATAATATTTTGTAGGTTCACTCAGATATCCTACTAGTTCTCCCTTTTCCACATAATTGCCTTCCTGTATTGGGACTTCTTTTAATTGCCCGTAAACTGCTTCATAACCATTTCCAAGATCCATCGTGACCGTGTTACCCGTCTGCGCATTGACTTCCACTGATTTCACGATTCCTCTTGCAGATGCAGTCACCTCTGTTCCGACTTCTCCCCCGATAATCAATGCCGGATTGTATTTATATTGGTCCAGAGTGGAAAAATAAATCGTCTGATCCATGCTGTAATTCATTAATACATTCCCATCCACCGGCCATGCAAGCAGATCATTTTCTGAAAATGCAAGTGCATCTGGCTGTGTTGCCGTTGGTGAGGTCTGAGTCTGTTTCTGCTCTGTCTGTGTTTGTGTCTCTTCTTTTTGTTTTTCTGTCTCCTGTGCTTTGTTCTGAATTGCCTGACTGTTTGTCGTTTGGCTCTTTTCTGTCTCTTTGATGTCTTTTTGTTTTTCTTCGGTATCAGTTTTTTCTTCCGCTTTTGCCAGCTGTCTGCTCATATCTCTCTTATAACGGCTGAATGTAAAAAATCCCACTAGCACAATCACCGCCACAAAACAAATGACCAGACCGACCGCAGCACCTTTCCCTCTTCTTGAAGGTCCTAGATTATTTTTCATATTTATCACCTCTGACTATATTTTTGCCAGAAAATGATACGCTTATTCTACATTCAACAAAATTTCCGCGACCTCTTTCATTTCTGTTCCCTCGTAGAAATACTGCAAAATTTCATTGTATTTTTTACCTTCTTTTGCCATCTCATTTGCCGTATTTTGGCTCATCCCAAGTCCATGACCAATCCCTTTTGTCGTCACACGCATCTTCCCTTCAAACTCCTGCAGTTCAAAGCAGCTTGACAACAATCCATATGTATCCCGAAAGGTTTCTCCGTTCAAAGTCTCTTCACCCACTTTTACTCCTGTCACATATCCGGCGCTGTCCTGAGAAGTAATTTGTGCTCCTGCAACTTTGATGAGTTTACTTTCCATCTGCCCGTCCGCTTCCACATCCTTCGGACACTCCTTCATCTGCAGATACGGATACTCATCCGTCCCAAGCACTTCTTTGCCAATTCGAGTTTTTCCATTGCTTAACTGATGGAACGGTACCATCGCTAGTTGGCCATTGTACATCACAACTTGTCCATCGGTCTCATTCCACACACGCTCCAGTTTTTTATAATTTTTCTGAAATGCACTTCTGCCCCATTGATTTTTCATATCAGATTTCGTAAAAAAGCGCTCCGTCATAACCGCTTTATTGCCCTCTTCCTCAATCTTTTTATAGATGGTTGTCCGAACAATGACAGCCTGTGCCTTTAATGCCTCCTCTTCAAAATCAACCGAAATCTCTTTTGCCAATGTTCCAATACAATACTCTTTCAATGGAACTTCTTTTGTTCCCGACTTCGTTTTTACTTTAATATAACCATTTTTTCCGTCTTGATTTGCCTCTATGCTTTTCCCATTCATAAATATGGTAATAATATATGGCAACAATACAATAATCACAAATACCGCACATATTTTTTTAATTTTCCGTTTCATACAAACAAGCCTCCCATACTTTATTGTATGAGAGGCTTATCTCTTTTATGAGTTTCTTTTTCTCACAAGTACCACTGCACCTGCTGCTGTCATCGCAAGCATCCAGCCTGCCGCTGCCGTTGCATCCCCGGTTTTCACTGGTTTTTTATCTTTATTCGGATCCTTCTTATTTGCATCCTCGTTTGTCGGATCCTTCGGATCTTCTTTAACAGTCTCGTTCTTTCCTTCCACCTTTACAGTAAAGTCAGCGCTTGCAGTTTTTCCTTGCGAATCTGTCACAGAGATTGTCACTATAACATCTGTATCCTTCTTCGGCGTTGTCACTGTTCCATCTAATGAAATAATACCTTCTGGATTGACTTTCGTAATCTGAATTGTATAGTCTTCCGGAACTTTTGGAAGTACAAACTCTGTCTCGTCTTTCGCAACTTTAGATGGAACTTTTTTATCTGCAATCAAAGCATCTAAAATATCCTGTGCTGTCGGAGCTTCCGGTTTCACATCCATCTTCTTAAAGTTTGCTGTCAGTGTTGTGTTTGCTGTCACTGCAAATGTATATGGATTGGAACTACTTACTTCTTTTCCGTTTGTATCTGTCCAGTTTACAAACTCATATCCTTCATTTGCTGTCGCTGTCACAGTCGCATTCATGCCATCTTCATAGACACCATCTTCTTTGTCCATAGAGACAGTTCCCATCGCTTTTTCACTATCTTTTACATTTACAGAGACCGTATACTTCTTAACCGGTGTGTCTTTTTCTTCCACTGTAACCTTGACTATCGCTTTCAATCCATCCGGATTCGCAATTCCTTCCGGAAGAGTTAAAGTGCCTTCCAAGACATATGTCTTACATTCCTCTGCATTGTAAGTTCCTTTCTCCCATGTCACATCTACTTCTGCTGTCTCGTTCTTTCCATATGTGACAGATACTTTTTCCGGCAGATCCAAATCTTCAAATGCAGTTCCCTGTACAACGGTAATCTCATCTAGTTTTTCCACATCTGTGATGTTTTTGTCTTCTGTCTCTCCAGTCTTTTCAAACTTCGCAATCAAAGCTGTATTTCCATTCACCTTAAACGTATACTCTGCTTTTTCAGATACTTTCTCGCCGTTTGGACGATACCATCCCTCAAATATGTACCCTTTATCCGGCGTCGCTGTGACTGTCACAGATTCTCCCGCTGACACATCTTTACCGCCGCTTACTTTCCCACCTTTTTCAGCACTTACATATACTGTATAAGTCTTATCCACAACCGGCTGGTTTGCAATATCAAATTCAGATACTGTCACCCATCCGTCACTGGACTGTGTCGCAACAAACTTGAATCCATATACCATCTGTTTGTCAAACGTAAACGTCTTCTTTGATTTATCTGCTGCAAATGTCTGTTCTTTTGCAACCTCTTTCCATTCGCCGCCTTTTTCTTTCTGAATATAAAGAGATGCTTTTGTCACCAATCCACTATTTTGATCCTGACGTGGCGTAAATGATACCTGATTAATCTCATATCCTTTGTCAAAAGTAACCTCTGCCCATGCTCCGTCTTTCAGGTTTCCTTTTGTTCCGTCAACAGAATCTACTTTATCTGTTGCACCTTTCCAGTTAGAGTGCCAGTGTGTATTTGCCTTATTGTCAAACGCCTTTACAAGCTCTCCCTCTTTTGCATCTGCATTTTGAGTCTCAGTGTTTGTCTTTCCTGCCCAGGCTGTCTTATTATAAATATCTTCCTCTGGTTCTTTTGCTGATACAACTACATTGTCGATCACTGCAGAGACTGTCTCTGTCTTAGAACCGATTCTTTCCAGCGGCAGTGCAAATGTGGCATTGCTAATATTCTCTTTTTTCACCATATCATTGTGAATGAATTTTCCTTTTGCATCTGCAACAAACTCACCATTTACATACAGACTTGTCTTCTGCTGATCTGTTGTGATCGTAATAGTTACATTCTTTCCTACCGGAAGCTCATAGTCAAAATAGTAATTGTAAAGCTCTCTTGTAAATCCTAATTTGCCATCTTCCATAATTCGGATGTCGTGTGTTCCATATGCAGCGTCAGACTCAAATAAGATATCACCCGGTTTTGCCGGCTCTTCCAACTTGATGTCAAATGATAATTGGTTTCCATTTCCAAGCTCTTCAATCGGTGATGTCACATAACTTTCGCCATCTTTTAATACCAATGCATTTTCTTTTACTTGTGCATTCTTTCCTTCTTTCAAATCGCGTTTATTCTCGGAAGTATCTTTTAGACCATCTTCAAAATCATAGCTTTCGTAATTCTCGCCTTTTTTATCCTCCTGATAATAAGGATTTGTATTCGGTCCTGTTCCTTTATCGGTTGCTAATTTTGCAAGCGCATCTGCACTTCCTTTTTCCTTACCTGTTGCAGCCCATGTCTTCTCCGCATAAAATGGAAGTGCATCAAAGAAACGCCAGTACAGATCAGACTCACTCAGACCTGATGCGTCCTTATCAATATTATCACTCCAAAGAGCGAATGCAGCACCGAGTATCTGGTCGTCACCGGATGGAACATACTTATATGCACCGCCTTTTACTCTCACCCGGTTTGCTTCAAACTCATTAAAAATTCGATTTACATTCAGCATATCTCCATAAGCATTTGCACGTGTTTTATTTCCATTTGGAACCATATAGCCAAAATCATCAATTGTGTTGATCAAGTCATATCCCATGTTATACATTTCGATTCCGTCTGCCCAATCTGCTGACCAGAGATTCATCTCTACATTTTCAATTGCTTCTTTGTCAATCTCTGTTACGGGATTGTCTTTGATCCATGTAAGTCCCCCCCACATACGAACAGTGTTTGTCTTTTTCACATGAGGTACCAAGTCATTTACAAACTCACGGTATGCTTTGTAATCTGCCAAAAATTCATCCGCTCCGATATGTACTGTAGTTTTGCTGTCAAATGTCGGATTCTCTCCCGTTGTGTAGTCATCAAAAATCTCTTTGATCTTTTCTTTTGCTTCCGGTTTGGAAACATCAACATGATCCACTAAAGGTCTGTTTTTATTCAGAGATGAGACTTTATTTTTCACCATCAACTCCGGCCATACTTTTGTGATTGATGTCGCATGTGCCGGTACGTCAATCTCCGGAACAATGTTCATACCTATTGCACGCTCATCCTGAACAAACGCTTTAAAATCTTTTTTGGAAATCGAATAATCCGTCGCTGTCGGTGTCTCCCCCTTATCGTTGGAAAGTCCTGACTCCAAGCGGAATGCCTCGTACGCTTTAAATGCTTCGTTTTCATTCTCGCCTTTTCCGTACTTCTCCAAGAAAATGTAGTTGTCCGTCAAATGTGCCTGAAAATCGTTCATTTTATAATAGCGCATCGTTCTTGTGACTTCTTTCATCATCTCCAAAGAAACGGGCTTACGAGCAACGTCAAACAAAAATCCGCGTGTCTCAAAACGAGGATAATCACGCATCTGACCAACATTGTATCCCTCATTATTTTCTTTATACATCTGAAGAATTGTCTGCATGCCATACATATTACCTGTCGTACTGACAGATACTACATTGATACGGTCTTTTTGAATATCCATCGTATATCCTTCGTCTCCAAGAGGCGTATCCGGTGCTTTCAATTCAAAGTTAAATGCATTCGCCTCAGCTACACCTTTTTTAGCCGTCAGCTTGATTCCCGTAAAGTCTTCATAATCACTTACAAATTCATCTACAACAGCCTTTAATTTTTCATCTGTATAGGTAACTTTTGTCAGAGATTTTACAGAAACTTTCTCTGTTGATTCAGAATACCATTCCTGAAGCTCTGGAATTACGGTTGGTTTGGCATTCTTGTCTTGTTGCTGAATCTTTGTCCCTTTTACTAAGAACTCTAAATCTCCAGTGTTTTTAATTGTACCTGTTGCTGTCTCTGTAACATTAAATGAAAGTTTTACAGTCTTATCTGTCAACGGATGTACGATTGGGAGTTTTCCTTCTTCATTAGCGCTTCCAATAATCTGCTCAAAATCAGCACCGTTAGATTCAATCGTAAATCCTTCTGGAACGGTTGGTAATGCTAATTTCGTCACTTCTTTTCCGACAGTCTGCCCTTTAATAGAGGAAACTACATTATCTAGTGTTGGATCCTCCGGTAAATCTGACTGCTTATTGGAATATACCGCAATTTCTGAAATACTGATATTGTTATATCCACTATTTCCCTCAATTTCAATTGCAACATCAAAATTTTTCACTGTAAATTCTGACATATAAACCGGCTTATCAAAAATATACTTTAAGTCTGCCTCATACCCTTTTTTATCATTAACTTTTGTATTGTCAATATGAACTGTCTTTATTTCTCCGTTATCATCTTTATACTCTAAATCAAACCCCTTTATATTGGATGGATTTGGCTCTACATCACGTGTAAACAATGTAAAATCAATCTCTTCTACTTTTGTCACTTTGGGGAATGTTGTCTTCAACCACTGCCCTTCATAACTATGTTCTTTACAAGCCCATCGATCTGAACGTCCTGTTTTTCCATCTTTTACTTTCTCTGGTAACAATATATCCGCTTCGCTTGATGATGCCGTTATTGTAACGCCATCGTTTTGCATATGATTCTTATTTTCCGTAATTTCTACATCTTGCTCTTGTCCATACACTTCAATTTCATTGATTCCAACATTTGCCCAGAATGTCGTATCAGCTTCAAGTATCGTAAGTTTTACTTTCGTTCCTAATACTGGAGTTTTTAAATCAATTGTAGATTCTACTGGTTCTTTATCCTCATTTTCATCCAATTTTACAATTTCCCATGTCCCATCTGTTTTTAAAACTTCCACTTTCCACTTTTTTATGTTTTGTTTGTCTGCAGTTCTTTCCCAAAATACTTTTATTTGATTGATATTTGTTGGTTTATTTAATGAAACTTCAAGCCATTCACCATTCATTTTTCCCTGACTTGTTCCCCAATGTGTGCCTTTGTCCCCATCAACCGCTTTTACCGCTGAAGTTTGTTCAAGCTCAAACTCACTCGCCGTTACCTTACATCCTTTTGCAAGATTTAAATTCTCTGCAGCCTGCACCGGTCCCATATCGACCAAAGCAATATTTGCAATCATAACCGTTGCCAGTAATCCGCTTACAACCTGTTTCTTTTTCATTCTCCTCTTTGCCCCTTTCCTTCCATGTACAAAATTGGCAAAAAAGACCAAAGTATCCTCCTATTTTCAAATAGTCTACTCTGGTCTTGCCTAATTCAATAGTCACAATCCTATTTTGCCAATCTCAATTATTTTTATCATAACAAGTTTTATATATTTTTTCCATTATTTTTATTGATTTATTTATTTTTTGGTCATATTCAACAAATACAAATCTTCCTTTTTATTCAACTTAACATTTTATAAATAAAATTTATAAAAAAGATATTTTTTTCTTGCATATGGACGTAAATACGTTATGATAAAATTATTACTTTTTGATAGTAAACTCATTTTATAACTTATTCAACGGGAGGAATATATATGATGCATATTTCTATATGCGATGACCAGATAGTACATACACAAAATATCCAAAGACTCTTGACTTCATATCTGGAACAAAGACAGATTCAGTCTAAAATCAGTGCCCATTTGTCAGGAGAATCTCTTCTGAATTCACAAGACCCTTGTGACATCATACTTATGGATATTGAATTAAAAGGCGAAAATGGAATTGATATTATCAGAGAATATCAAAAACTATGCAATCCGCTCATTATTTTTATTACTTCCCATGAAGAAGAAATGCCGAATGGATACAAAGTGAAAGCCTTTCGTTTTATCACAAAACCAATCCAAATCGAAGTCTTTCACGAAGCTTTAGACGCCGCAATTGACGAGCTGAACACACAACATAAATTATTTGTAACAGACGAAAACTGTTCTCTGGTCATCAAAGACAGCGATATTATATATTTAGAATCTGGAAACCGATCAGTCGGAATACGAACAGAGAAAAAATTTTATAAATTAAACAAAGCAATCAATCAGATTTATCCTGAATTAAATCCATTGATTTTTTACATGCCTCATCGCTCCTATATTGTGAACATGAACTATATCTCAGAGGTTCACAAATACGAACTGATTTTGTCCAATGGCGAAAAGATTCCAATCAGCCGGTTAAAGGGGAAGGAGTTCCGCGAAAAGTTTAATGACTTTATTCGTAGACAAATATGCCATGTTTAGCACTATTTTTTCAACTGTGTTTGTATGTATGACCGATATTTTAAAAATGGTACATATCTAGGAGTAACCTATGGCAATACATTTGTAGATAAAACCTCAGATCCAAATAAAGAACATACCTATACGGTAAAAGCCTTTGATAGAAAACTGAATGAATCACAAATAAGCGACCCGGTTAAAATCTAAAATACTGGGAGTGTAAAATAAAGTGTGTAAGTTACCGGTAACCAAAACTTACGCACTT
>MJGMH1__coassemble_2795_pt1 | contig 9139 bp, 9 predicted proteins | sample MJGMH1__metabat2_high_PE_009 | metagenome-assembled genome bin MJGMH1 | reverse complement strand
GATTCGTATTTTAAGATTTAGAGCCTAAAAATTGGCATTAACCGACAGCCCCTTCAGTTCTAAATTTCATTATCATATTCAGAATCTTTTTTTTTATAAAAATTTGGGGGCAAATAAATATGAACCTTCTCTACACGGTTCTTGTCAAGTGAATCGACTACCATGCGAATTTCGTTTTCAGTAGTAATCTCGTCGCCTTCTTCCGGAAGACGATCAAGTTGTTCGATGATAAATCCACCAAGTGAGTCATAATCCTCAGATTTCAAATTCAAATCTAACCGATCGTTCAAGTCATCTAGATTCATAGAGCCCTCTACAACAAACTCTTCTCGATTAATCTCTTTTAAAAACTCTTCTTCATTCTCATCGTATTCATCTCGAATCTCTCCGACAATCTCTTCCAAAATATCCTCCAGAGTGATAAGTCCTGCTGTCTCCCCATACTCATCTAATACGATTGCAATGTTGAGAGATGCTTCTCGCATCTCGACGAGCAGTTCAGAGATACTTTTATACTCGTACGTAAAATATGCTTCGCGTAAAATATCACGGACATGAAATTCTTTTGTGTTATCGAATAAAAGAAGATCTTTCATATTAATTGTACCGATGACATTGTCAGTTGTCTTTTCATAGACCGGAAGACGAGTGAACTTGTCCTCCCGGAAAATGTCAAGCAGTTCATTATAAGTGCTTTCCACATCAGCAAATGTGACATGTACACGTGGAACCATGACATCTTTTGCCTTGGCATCTCCAAGGTCAAATACATTGTAAATCATCTCTTTTTCTTCGGACTCAATGAGCCCATCCTCATGGCTGACATCTACGATCGTTCGGAGCTCTGTCTCAGTCATCGTAGTGGCTTTTCCGTTCGGATTGACACGGAGAATAAACAGGATACCACGCGAAAGCATATTTATAATAAAGCTGATCGGAGTTAAGATTGTCATAATAAAATGAATCGGGTAGGCATATATTAAAGCGAGTGTGTCAGAGTGTAGCGTTGCAACTGTCTTTGGGGTGATCTCTCCGAAAATAAGAATCAATACAGTGATGATTCCGGTTGCAGCGGCAACTGCTGATCCACCGAAACTGTAGGCAATACTGGTTGTCAATGCTGAAGCAGATAGGTTTACAATGTTGTTGCCAATCAAAATTGCACTTAACATTTTCCCGGAATTGTCAGTCACCTTCAATGCTATTTTTGCACGTTTATTGCCTTCCTCTGCAAGAGAACGAAGACGAATCTTGTTTACCGTAGTCAATGAGGTCTCCGCTGAAGAAAAAAAGGCAGATAACCCTAAGAGAATAATTAAAATAATAATTTGTATGACGGCACTCGAGTCCAATGATAAATTCACTCCTTCTAAAATTTACATATTGGAATTAATATACCGCATTTTGACGGATTTTGCAAGTGCCCGTTGAATTTGTAGGAGGTTTGTTGTATGATGAAACAGGTATATAAATGAACACATAGAAGTGTATGGAGAATAGAGAATGAATTTGAATTTTTATGATAAATTGACAGAATATATAGAAGAAAAACGTATATATAAGGATGAACCGATGAGGAAACATACGACATTCCGCATAGGTGGTAACGCAGACTATTTTGTAGTTCCAAAGACTGAAGAGGAAATCAGGAATGTCATTCGTTTGTGCAAAGAAGAAAGAATGCCATATTATATTTTGGGTAATGGAAGTAATCTTTTAGTTAGTGACAAGGGATATCGGGGTGTAATCATTGAGATTTGCAAGAAGATGAATGAGATTTGCGTGGAAGGGAACTTCTTGAAAGTGCAGGCAGGTGCATTGCTTTCGAGGGTTGGCAATGTGGCGCTGGAGGCGGGACTTGCAGGATTTGAGTTTGCATCCGGCATCCCAGGAACGATGGGCGGCGCTGTGTTTATGAATGCAGGAGCCTATGGCGGAGAGATGAAAGACATTTTGACAGAGGTGACTGTTTTAGATGAAAACAACGAGGTACGAGTTCTGAAAAAAGAGGAGTTGGAGCTTGGGTATCGGACAAGTATTGTCGCGAAAAAAGGATATGTTGTACTGTCAGCGAAAGTAGAACTGAAGAAAGGGAACCAAATGGAGATCCGACAAAGGATGAACGAACTGAAAGTGCAAAGAACAACAAAGCAGCCGCTTGAGTACCCGAGTGCAGGAAGTACATTTAAGCGACCGGAAGGATATTTTGCGGGAAAATTGATTGCAGATGCAGGACTTCGTGGATTTCAGGTCGGAGGAGCACAGGTTTCTGAAAAACATTGTGGTTTTGTGATCAATAAGGAGAATGCCACAGCAGCCGATATCGTAGAGTTGATGCGACAGATTATAGAAAGAGTACAGACAGAGTTCGGCGTTAAATTAGAGCCGGAAGTAAAGAAGTTGGGAGAATTTTAAAGAATGAGATTTATAATTGTGACAGGAATGTCGGGGGCAGGAAAAAGTACAGCGTTAAAGATGCTTGAGGATGTGGGATATTTTTGTGTAGATAATTTGCCCGTACCGCTTGTCCCGAAGCTGGCAGAACTGTTGCGTGTTCCGAATTCAGAGATTAATAAGATTGCTCTTGGAATTGATATCAGAAGTGGACAGAAGTTCCCTGAATTGGAATGCATTTTAGAAGGATTTAAGAAAAGTGGAATGGATTATGAGATTCTGTTTTTGGATGCGAGCGACGACGTATTGATCAAACGCTATAAGGAGACGAGAAGAAATCATCCGCTAGCGGGAGACGGAAGAGTTGATAAAGGAATTCAAAAAGAGCGTGTCTATGTAGACCAGCTGAGACAGAAAGCGGACTATATAATAGATACGAGCCGACTGCTCACGCGCGAATTGAAGGTTGAATTGAACAAGATTTTTGTGGAAAATAAAGAGTTTAAGAATCTTTATGTGACTGTGCTGTCATTTGGATTTAAGTATGGTATTCCAAACGATGCGGATTTGGTATTTGACGTTCGGTTTCTGCCAAATCCATATTACTTAGAAGAGATGCGTCCAAAGACTGGAAATGATAAGGAAGTTCGGGAGTTTGTGATGAAGAATGAAAAATCAATTCAGTTTTTGGAAAAGCTTGAGGATATGGTTCGATTTTTAATTCCGAACTATATTATAGAAGGAAAACATCAACTGGTAATTGCCATAGGATGTACAGGAGGAAAGCATAGGTCTGTGACACTGGCAAATGAATTGTATGAAAAACTTTGCGAAGACGAAGATTATGGAATAAAAATAGAACATCGGGATATTGAGAAGGATGCAAAAAGAAAATTATAATGAAAGACAGGAAATGTCTTTTTCCGGAAAAATAAAAGAAGAACTTGCCAGACAATGGTCCGATGCCAGACATTGTCAAATCGCGGAACTGGCGGCAATTATCAGTATGTGCGGCAAGGTTGCAATTGATAGTAGGGAAAAATATTCGATTAAAGTGAGAACAGAAAATGTATCTGTTGCCAGAAAATACTTTACATTATTGAGAAAAACATTTAATATAGATACTGAAAATTCTGTCGCGAGAAATAAATCAAATGGAAGTATTTATTATACAGTCATTATAAAAAAACACGAGAGCGCAATCAAAGTACTTCAGGCGACTAAATTGATGAATGGAGCAGGAGAAATATCAGAGGAATTTTCGATTTCCAGAAATTTGCTGTTACGGCAAAGTTGCTGCAAAAGAGCGTTTATCAGAGGGGCGTTTTTGGCAACTGGATCCATGAGTAACCCGGCAAAAGGATACCACTTGGAAATTGTGTGTGTGTCAGGGAAGAGAGCAGACCAGCTTAAGTCTGTCATTCATGCATTTGAGATTGAGGTAAAAGTTGTTATCCGAAAAAAAAACCATGTTGTATATTTAAAAGAGGGAGCTCAGATTGCTAATCTTTTAAATGTTATGGAAGCGTCGGTTGCATTGATGGAATTTGAAAATATACGGATTCTAAAGGATATGAGAAACACAGTGAATCGAAAGGTGAATTGTGAGACTGCCAATATTCATAAAACCGTATCTGCCGCGGTCAAACAGGTGGAAGATATTACATATATAAAAAATACAGTAGGCTTAGACGAGTTGCCGGAGGGACTAGAAGAAATCGCAAAAGTAAGGCTGCAATATCCAGAGGCAACATTGAAGGAGCTTGGAGATTTACTGATTGTACCACTAGGGAAATCAGGGGTGAACCACAGGCTTAGAAAGCTCAGTAACATAGCAGAAAGGCTTAGGGAAAACAAGGAGGACAATTATGATTAGGAGAGAAGTAACTGTTAACTGTGTAGGTGGACTGGATGCACGCCCGATTGCGATGCTCGTACAAAAAGCAAGCCAGTTTGAAAGTAATGTATACATTGAAATTTTGGAACAGAAAAAGATCAATGCAAAAAGTATTATGGGCATGATGTCTTTAAATATTTCAGATGGTGAAGCGGTTACTGTTGTAACAGACGGAAAAGATGAACAAGAGGCAGCAAGTGCGATTGAAGAGTACTTAAGTAAACAATAAGGTGAAAAAGAGCATGAGAATGCTCTTTTTTAACACCATGACAGTAGGAGGAGGTACGAATCATGAAGAAATTGTTATTTGTATATAATCCAAATGCCGGAAAGGGCTTGTTGAGACCAAAAGTATCCGATATTGTAGATATTTTTGTGAAGTCTGGATATGAGATTACAATTTATCCTACACAGAGCTACCGTGATGCATATAAAAAAGTATGTGAACTGGAAGAAGAATACCAGCTTGTTGTGTGCAGCGGTGGTGATGGCACTATTGATGAAGTCGTAACAGGGATGATGCAGAGGGAACATAAGATTCCTATAGGCTATATTCCGACTGGAACGACGAATGACTTTGCAAACAGTCTGCATATTCCGAAGGATATTTTGATGGCAGCGCACACGTCTGTCAATGGGGCACCATTTGCGTGTGACATTGGAAGATTTAATGATGATATATTTGTGTATATAGCTGCATTTGGACTGTTTACAGATGTATCGTATCAGACAAAACAGAACGTAAAGAATGTGCTTGGTCATCTGGCATATGTGCTTGAAGGTGTGAAACGGCTGTATAACATTCCGTCCTATCATGTGAAGGTGACATATGAGGATCAGGTGATTGAAGAAAATTTTGTGTATGGTATGGTGACAAACTCAAGATCTGTCGGTGGTTTCCGCAATATCATCGGAAAGCATGTAGTGTTTGACGATGGGGAATTTGAAGTGACCTTGATCAAAAGCCCAAAGAATGCGTTGGAACTTCAGGAAATTGTAGCAGCGCTTCTGATTGAGCAGATTGATACAAAACATATGTATACATTCAAGACAAATCATATTACATTTGAATCATTAGAAGAAATTCCGTGGACACTGGATGGAGAATTTGGTGGTCAGCATGATTTTGTGCAGATTCACAACGAAAAGCAGGCACTTCAGATTATGGTATCTCCTGAGCATATTTCGTCTCTGATGGAACATCCGGAGAAACTGAGTTTAGAGGCGTCAGAAGAAAAGACAGAAGAGTAGAAAGGGAAAAGTAAATATGGAAAAGAGAGAAAAGTTTTCGTCGAGACTTGGGTTTATCCTCATTTCGGCGGGTTGTGCAATTGGACTTGGGAATGTGTGGAGATTCCCTTATATTACAGGACAGTATGGTGGGGGCGCATTTGTACTGATTTATTTGTTTTTCTTATTGGTTCTTGGATTGCCGATCATTATTATGGAATTTGCGGTCGGACGTGCTAGTCAGAAAAGTGTTGCCCTATCATATGAGGTATTGGAACCAAAAGGAAGCAAATGGCATATTCACAAATATTTTGCAATCGCAGGGAATTTTCTTCTGATGATGTTTTACACAACAGTAGGAGGCTGGATGCTTGCATATTTCTTTAAGATGCTAAAAGGTGAGTTTGTTGGGGCTGACTCAGAGAAGATTGCCAATATTTTTGGAACGCTTACATCGAACCGCAACGAGATGATTTTCTGGATGGTCATTATCTCATTACTTGGACTTGCAGTGTGTTCCCTTGGATTAGAAAAAGGTGTGGAAAAAATCACAAAAGCAATGATGGTCAGTTTGTTCTTTATTATGCTCGTGCTTGTAGTGAGAGCATTGACATTGCCAAATGCAATGGAAGGGTTGGAGTTCTATCTGAAACCGGATGTGTCCAAGATCAAAGAAGCTGGAATTGGAACGACTGTGTTTGCGGCGATGGGACAATCATTTTTTACTCTGAGTATCGGAATCGGTGCATTGGCAATCTTTGGAAGTTATATTGGAAAAGAGAGAGCGCTGACAGGCGAAGCAATCAGTGTAACAATTTTAGATACATCTGTTGCGATTATGGCGGGACTGATAATTTTCCCGGCATGTTTTGCATTCGGAATCAATCCGGGGGAAGGGCCGGGACTCGTATTTATTACACTGCCGAACGTATTCAATGAGATGGCGGGAGGACGTGTGTGGGGAGCCCTATTCTTCTTGTTCATGACATTTGCAGCATTGTCTACGGTTATTGCAGTGTTCCAAAATATTATCACATGTACTAGAGATCTTTGGGGATGGTCATTGAAAAAAGCGACATTGCTAAACGGAATTTTACTGATCATTTTAGGACTTCCGTGTGTGCTTGGTATGACAGACTGGGCAGCTTTCCAAATTGGTGGAAAAAATATCATGGATATAGAAGATTTTCTTGTAAGCAACAACCTGCTTCCGCTCGGTTCGCTTGTGTATCTGTTGTTCTGTGTGACAAGATACGGATGGGGATGGGATAACTTCCTGAAGGAAGCCAATACTGGAGAAGGAATTAAATTCCCGGGTGGAAAGGTGTTTAAGTTCTATTTGACCTATATTTTACCGTTGATAGTATTGTTTATCTTTGTGCAAGGATATATCACGATGATTAAGTAATTGAAAAAAATTAAAAAAGTACTTGTATATTTGGCGGTAATACGTTATAATATACAAGTACGAGTGATACGGCTCCATGGTCAAGCGGTTAAGACGCTAGCCTCTCACGCTGGAATCAGGGGTTCGATTCCCCTTGGAGTCATTTAATATAACTGCTAATATCCTTTAAAATCAAGGGATTTAGCAGTTTTTTCTTTGCTTAAAATTAAAAAAGGGGCAGAAAAGAGTGCATTTACATTATTTTTATTTTTGCAATCTGTTCATAATCATTCTGCCGAATCTTTTTTGTTACATGAAGATAAACAGCTTTTGTGATTTGACTGTCTTCGTGTCCTAGCCTTCTTGTAATAGTTTCAAGCGGTACATTGCGTTCTGCCAGCATACAAGTATGTGTGTGTCTTAAAATGTGAGGTGTAATTTTCTTTCTTCCGAGTATTCGTAACCCATTTTCCTTTAAGTATGAGTTGTATGTATAATATTGTATGTAATGCTCACCTCTTGTAGATGACATGAATAATCCTGTCCTGTAACCTTCTGTCATTTGCTGACAAAGCATATATTCTCGTATTTCTCGGCAAACAGCATACAACTCATCTTGCATGTAAACATCACGAAAGGATACAATAATGCTGGTGATGCTGTTAGGGGGCAAGTAGGTGATTTATTTAATTACCAAACACAAATTAATAACAGCACTATTATAGGAGAATATAATAAATTAGAGTTTAATCAAATAGATGGCTTTATAAACCGAAGAAATGGTGAATTTAGAAGTGTTGCTGGCGGTAACTATAAATGTTCTGATTTTATAGAATGTGTTACTGGTGAATCGTTTATTGTAACTTGCTTATACTACGGTGATATGTGTGGCGTTGCTTACTACGATAAAGATAAAAAATTTATATCAGCGGATATTACTGATCCTGATTCTACGAAAGAAAAACTAGGTAAAGCGAATTTTAGAAAGATTACAGTGCATACACGGGCACATTATGTTAGATTTAGTGGTTATAAAGATAAACAAAATCCATCAGAATTGCTCGTGTTAAGAAATAAAAATATTAATCAAGTAGTTAGTGAAAACAAAAAAATTCAAGTAGAAAGTTTTAACCAGGAATTTATAGACATAAGTAGCAATTTTCCTATTTACAATGGTTCCTATTTTACATCTACTGGCTCAATGATATCTCTTACAGGGTGCTATTATACGGATTTGATAGATATTGATGATTTACATTATGATAAGTTATTTATTGACGCTTACTCAATCTATGAAACTGTAATTTACTTACTATACGACGATAATAAAAATATTATAGACTATTTCAACCATAAAAAAGTAGGTATAGATGAATTTATCGGAAGTGATATAGAAATTAATTTTTCTGAAATCAAATCTAAAAATAGAAATGCAAAATATATTAGACTGTGTTCATATGATTACGTAAGAGATGATGCTAAAGTAGGAACTAAACTTTTAATAAAAACCCGTAACTTTTCAAACGAAAATGTTTTAAGAGGTAAAAAATGGGTTGCTTGTGGCGATTCATTTACAGAGGGTGGTAATGTAGCTAATAAAAACAGTGTAACATATGATTACCAATGGGGGATGTTTAAAACGTATCCGTGGTTTATTGGACGAAGAAATGATATGGTAATTGTTAATGAAGCCAAAGGCGGAACTTGTATTGCACTTAATAAAGATCATTTAGATGACCCAAGCTATAATAATCCATTCGCTTATGAGCGGTATAAAAACATTCCAAAAGATGCAGATTATATCACGTTATCGTTTGGAATCAATGATTGTTGGGCGTGTAATCTTGGTACAATAAACGACACAACAAATAGAATCGTAAAAAACGAAGTAATCCGTCTGTTAAGAGCAGAGGGGAATACAGTCTACGACTGCACCTGCGACGAAAATACCACCGCGAGTTGGTGCTTAAGCAAAGTTGTAGCGAAATGCAACCAACACAGCGTAGATTTGGATGTGAGTATCCATTTAAACTCTGGCAGAAAAGACGGTACTGGCTTTATTTATAGTTTCAATCACACAGGATACTTCCAATGTTTTTGAAAGCGTCCACGCAATGATTTTTCTGGAATATAAATCCATAATGCTGGTCAGATAAACAAGTCCGTCTATTGTCCAGATATAGGGAATGTCGGAACACCAAACAGCATTGGGGCGTTCTGGATTAAATTGT
>MJGMH1__coassemble_2718_pt1 | contig 9965 bp, 6 predicted proteins | sample MJGMH1__metabat2_high_PE_009 | metagenome-assembled genome bin MJGMH1 | reverse complement strand
TTATAAGTGCTTCCACACTCACAAACAAGAGTTTTTACCCATTTATCCTTTGCCATAGGTTTCCCTTGAATCCTTTTTTCAGTACAGATTGATTTTTTCGCTTTTAATGCTTGTACACGATTCCATATATCCTCTGAAATAATCGGCGTAAAATTCCCTTTCACATATTCATACTGGGAACGGTCTGAAATAGGTATTCTCCTATGGTCTAAAAAACTTGCTGTAAAAGATTTGTTATATCCTATGTACCCTGCATATGTTTTGTTATTCAAAACACGAAATACCGCTGACGTTTCCCAATTATATCCTCCATTTGCTTTTTTCCGATTCAATTCTATCATTTTACTTGCAATCGCTTTGATACCTAACCCCGACAGATACAAATCGTAAATCATTCGAACCGTTTCTGCTTCTTCCTCTATGATTTCATAAGTATTTTCTACCGACGTTTCCCCTTTGACTAATCTGTACCCTAAAATATTTCCATTGCCAAAAAGAACTCCTTTTTCTCTTGACGTTTTGTGTCCTGCCAGTACCCTGTCACTGATATGCTTTGATTCTTCCTGTGACATGGCAGACATGATTGTTAATCTCAGTTCACCGTCAGATTCACAAGACCAAATATTATCGTTGTAAAAGAATACCTCAACTCCCATGTTTTTTAATCTTCTAGTATAGTCCAAACTATCGAGGGTATTACGGGCAAATCTTGAAACCTCACGGGTACAAACAAGGTCAAACATTCCTTTTGACGCATCTTCTATCATCTGCATGAATCCCTGTCTTTTCTTTGCCTGCGTTCCTGATATCCCCTTATCTACATACACTTTGACTTTCTCCCAGTTCGGATGTTCTTTCAAAATAGATTCATACCATTGAAGTTGATTATCTAAAGCGTTTATCTGTGCTTCATGCTGTGTAGATACTCTTCCGTAAAAACAAACCCTTACCGTATCATTTTGATTTGTCCTGTATCGGTTGCTTACTGCTCTTAAACCAAATTTATATGCCAAATTATCCAATTCAACTCAACTCCTTTACCTCATACTGTTTCCGCACTTTTTTATAGGTTGAGTGATTGATTACTTGATGAACCAATAACATTTTTAATAAAAGCACTTCGATTTTTCTATTGAAATCATTGTTATTGTCCTACATACTGCCTCCTTTTCTTTCATTTCAATCACTCATAAGAATAATATACATTTCAAAAATCTTATTCTTACAAGTGATTGAAACGTGGAGTCCAACCGCTTGTGCGGTGGACTCACGTTCTAATTCTTTTTGAAAAAAATTTCTGTTTTTTAGCGACGTTTGCGAAAGAACACTTCATCTTGCTTTTCCTTACTGATGATTCTCACTTTCGCAACTGTCGCAAACTTTTTCATTATTCCTAATAGTGATTTCTTTGAAAGCACCCACGTTTGCAATATGATATGTGATATTATATTCGGATTGTAAGTTACTCTTAATCTTGCTTAACCGCTTACTCAAATGATTCGGTGTCTTAGGCAGGGTACTGCTTACAATCCCATTTTGATAGGCAATTCTTGACAGGTCACAAAGAAGTCCTGTAACCGAATTGACATATTCTGTTTCATGGCTCATCAGTTCCAGCAAACAGCAAGCGACAATGTCCTCGTCTATCGATTGTCTGTTTACATTCTTTTGATTTTCCCACAGCAATGATGATACTTCGGATTCCGCCATATGCAACACACGTCCTACTTTTATGCAAGCAATATGAAAATCTGCCAAACGAATTTTTTCTTTTGCAGTTGTTTCTTCTCGGTCGAACAAGGCTTCTGACAAAATAAAGAAAATACACCCTAGAATCTTCGGTCTGTCTTTTTCAAATTCTTTCCAAAGCACTTCTTCTCCTTTGATTTCTTTTGATGATATTCTGTCTAACTCAAGAATCAAAGACCTATCCAAGAGGTCGGACTCTTTTGCAATCAGAGATACACCATTCATTGCTACCAATGCCTTTATGTCGATTACAATTTCCTTTGTGTTATGATATAATGCTCGTTTCGTCACAGAGCCACCTGTTACTGCTCTCGCAATGGTATCCGATACATTTCTGCTGATGTTTGACAGATTATCAAGTGTGACAAAATATGTATTAGACAGACGCAATTCCAATCCATCACTCCCCTTTGGCAGCCCACACAAGTCACTTTTCTTTGGGTCTATCAACCGTTCCAATTTTCTCATGGTCGTACTCTTAGAAGACCCTTTCTCCCCCGTAAGTATTAATAATGGGTGTGCAATTCTCAATCCCCAAAAAGCAGTTACGAGATATAAAATCAATAGTTTTTCCTGCTTTTCATTTTTGAGGTTAAAATGCTTATGGATTAAAGGAAAAATGTCCTGTATGTCCACTTCCCAATCGGGTTCAATCTGATTCTTGTAATCCGATGAATGTCTGAAGAATACATGAGAAATTTCATCAATACAGAGTTCCGTTTCTGTCATCACAATACATCTGCCCGTTTCTCTGTCCAGTTCATACGCATACAGATTTCCATCATTATAAATCCTATTGGCTGTCTGATAGACTGTTGTATCTGTAACTGGGTGGATTTCAAGGTAGTCTATAATCGTTTGGATTTGTTTACCGTCCAAAAAAAGATTATACTCTTCATAAAACAGTTTTCTGAGTTTTTTATGGCTCTGTTCAATATCTACAAGGCAGTTTTCCTGCCCTGTAGATATCTGAAGTCTTATCCCATCTAGTTCTAGTTTTATAATTTTTATCCTCCCATCTTTTATCATATTTTCAACCATTTGAAATAACTTATCATCCATCTCTACTCCTCATCGAACTCTAAATCTTCATCAAGTTCTAAATCTTCATCTTCTTCGTCACTTCCTTCTTCATCGAAATCTTGAATAACCTCAAAACCTGTAAGATTGGGTTTGTTCCCGTATAAGCGTAAGTTGAATGAAACTTTCACTCCTTCTAAATCTTGATAACAAATTTTACTTCCATGTCCGAGTAGCCCTGCATCCTGTACAAGAGAAATCAAATCAAAATTCCTACCTATGTTCTTTACAAAGGATTTCCGTAATGTAATTTCAGATTTTCCATACTGTGTTGCAATATACACATTTAAAAACTCTGTCAAACGGTCTTCCGTTTGACTTGATGTTGTTTTGACAATAGTTCCCTCGTACCTCCCCTCTGGTAAAATTTGTAATTCGCTGTAACTCTTTTGCTGTCTTCTACTATTTCTTAATGCCATTTTGATGACCTCCTTGTGTAATAAGGCAGTATAGTTATATATAGGTTTATGCACCACCTGTTTTATTATTTTTGCCTAATTGTCTTTGGCAAAAAGTATAATAACACGAATCCTAAAAGTAAAAATCGCATATCATTTTTCACATTTCAAAATTTTATATCCTTTTTTGATGCGGACAATTTTTCTTCAACAGACTTATACGGTACTATCCCTTGCCTTTAAAAATTTTTGACATAATTTGTCGGAAAACGTGTTATAATATGACGGAAATACTTTTGTGATTGGAGGAAAAGTTAATCTAATGCATACTAAAGTGTCTAAATTTATCAATCAAGTTTTATGTGAATTTAAAGAATATTTTCCATTGGAAACTATATTAAAATTAAAAACGATATACATATACGAAACACACCCAAATATAAAAAACAGAGAAGTTCAAAAATTATTAGACAAAGAATTAAAATCTTCCTATATAAAAAACCGTTTTCCTTCTGATACTATCAAAAAAAAATTTGCCCCTTATCTTGATAAGGGACAAAAAAAATTATCTCGGCTAAAAAATAAAACTATTACCAAGCAAAATCTACTTGGAATAATTGAACTAAAAACTTTTATTGATGTTGTTTTTCAGAAATATCCTTATCCCGTCATGATAGGATTTCCCTTTAATCAGTGGACTGAGAAAAGATTGCACAAATATATACGCCTTTATTTTGAGTTACCAAAAAGTGAAAAATCAAGAACCAAAATGCAACTGCCCCCTCTTCGCACAAAAACCATTAAGTATTATATGAATTTTTCCGAATATTTAAAGATAATTTCAAATTATTCTTTGCAAAATGCATTCAACAGTTATGATATTATAGAACTTTCAAATGCATCAATAGATATATTTTATTACTATTTTCACGTTATTAAAAAAACTTATCCTATTTCTACAGAGGATTCTTCTTCAAAAAAATATAATGAAACTGATTTTATTCTCTTTTATTCATTAAACGAAGATACTGCCAAGCATATAGGAAGTATATACAATCATTCTTTTAATAATACCACTTCAATAATTGACTTTACGTCTGTAATCGAACTTTTTGAAAAGAACGTGGCTAAACGTGATTATTGCAAAGGCTATACTCCGATATGTATTGTAAATAACATTCTCTTTAAAAAAGAACTTTTGGATTATTACAAAAACTTAAAGATTCTTCCTAATATAAAATTTATTCTTATTGATAATTGGGACGATTTATCAGATATTACAAAAGAAGAGCCATTTAAATGGTTAGATGCTTCTTTTAGGCAACTCAAAAATCAAATATGTCAATTTGATTCTATTAACTTGCCTAATCGTAAAGAAAAAGCTATATTTATTGAATCTATAAAAAACACAATTTCACCCCCTAGTTCTACTAATCCCAAAAAATAAATTCAAAAAACCCCTTACGCTTTTATTGCGTAAGGGGTTCTGTTATTGAAACTAATGAAGTTTCTACACCTATTCTATATGGTGTATTACTTGTTATTGATAGCAGCCTGTGCAGCAGCTAATCTTGCGATTGGCACACGGAATGGTGAGCAAGAAACGTAGTCTAAGCCAATCTTGTGGCAGAATTCTACAGAACTTGGATCTCCACCGTGTTCTCCACAGATACCTACGTGAAGGTTTGAATTAACTGGTTTTCCTAATTTAATAGCTGTTTCCATTAATTTACCTACACCGATCTGGTCTAATTTAGCAAATGGATCGTTTTCAAAGATTTTTGCATCATAGTAAGCATCTAAGAACTTACCAGCATCATCACGAGAGAATCCATATGTCATCTGTGTTAAGTCATTTGTACCGAAGCAGAAGAAGTCTGCCTGTTTTGCAATCTCATCGGCTGTAAGAGCAGCTCTTGGGATCTCGATCATAGTACCAACTTCGTATGCAAGTTCAACACTTGCTGCAGCGATTTCAGCATCTGCAGTCTCTACTACCATATCTTTTACATATTTTAATTCTTTTGCGTCACATGACAATGGGATCATGATCTCTGGTTTTACTGTCCAGTCGCTGTGCGCTTTCTGTACATTGATAGCAGCACGGATAACAGCTTTTGTCTGCATCTTAGCAATCTCTGGATATGTTACAGCAAGACGAAGTCCTCTGTGTCCCATCATTGGGTTGAACTCATGTAAAGAATCAATGATTGCTTTAATCTGTTCAACTGTTTTTCCTTGAGTATCTGCAAGTTTCTTAATGTCTTCCTCTGTTGTAGGAACGAACTCATGAAGCGGTGGATCTAAGAAACGGATTGTAACCGGATTTCCTTCTAATGCTTCATATAATGCTTCGAAATCTCCCTGTTGTTCTGGAAGGATTTTTTCAAGAGCAGCTTCTCTTTCTTCTAATGTCTCAGAACAGATCATTTCACGGAATGCATCAATTCTGTTTCCTTCGAAGAACATGTGCTCTGTACGGCAAAGACCGATACCTTCTGCACCAAGCTCACGTGCTTTTCTTGCATCTGCAGGAGTATCTGCGTTTGTTCTAACTTTTAATGTTCTGTATTTGTCAGCCCATCCCATGATTCTTCCGAATTCTCCAGCGATTGTAGCATCTACTGTTGGGATTAATCCGTCGTAAATATTACCTGTAGATCCGTCAAGAGAAATGAAATCTCCTTCATGGTATTCTTTTCCAGCTAATTTGAATTTCTTGTTAGCTTCGTCCATTGTGATGTCACCACAACCAGATACACAGCATGTACCCATACCACGTGCTACAACGGCAGCGTGAGATGTCATACCACCACGTACTGTCAAGATACCCTGAGCAGCTTTCATACCTTCGATATCTTCTGGAGATGTTTCAAGACGAACAAGAACAACTTTTTCTCCTCTTGCAGCCCATTCTTTTGCATCGTCAGCTGTGAATACGATTTTACCGCATGCAGCTCCTGGAGATGCTCCAAGTGCTTTTGCAACTGGTGCAGTAGCTTTCAATGCAGCAACATCAAATTGTGGGTGAAGTAATGTATCTAAGTTACGAGGATCGATCATAGCAACTGCTTCTTCCTCTGTTCTCATACCTTCATCTACTAAATCACAAGCGATTTTCAAAGCAGCCTGAGCTGTTCTCTTACCGTTACGTGTCTGTAACATGTATAATTTACCGTGTTCTACTGTAAATTCCATGTCCTGCATATCTCTGTAGTGTTTTTCCAAAGTCTGGCAAACTTCTTTGAACTGTACGAATGCTTCTGGGAATTTTTGTTCCATTTCTGAAATGTGCATTGGTGTACGAACACCAGCAACAACGTCTTCACCTTGTGCATTTGTAAGGAATTCTCCAAATAAACCATTATTTCCTGTAGCTGGGTCACGAGTAAATGCAACACCTGTACCACAATCATCTCCCATGTTACCAAATGCCATCATCTGTACGTTAACAGCTGTTCCCCAAGAATATGGGATATCGTTGTCACGACGGTATACGTTAGCACGTGGGTTGTCCCAAGAACGGAATACAGCTTTTACTGCTCCCATTAACTGTTCTTTTGGATCTGATGGGAAATCTTCACCGATTTTTTCTTTATATTCAGCTTTGAACTGCTCTGCAAGCTCATGAAGATCTTCTGCAGTAAGCTCAACGTCCTGAGTTACTCCTCTGTCTTCTTTCATCTTGTCGATTAATTCTTCGAAGTATTTTTTACCTACTTCCATAACTACGTCAGAGTACATCTGGATAAATCTTCTGTAGCAGTCCCAAGCCCAACGAGCATTTCCTGATGCGGAAGCTAAAGTTTCTACAACTTCTTCATTTAAACCAAGGTTCAAGATTGTATCCATCATACCTGGCATAGAAGCTCTTGCTCCTGAACGAACAGATACAAGAAGTGGATTCTCTTTATCACCGAATTTCTTTCCTGTGATCTCTTCCATCTTAACGATTGCTTCCATGATCTGTTCCATGATATCATCGTTAATCTTTCTTCCATCTTCATAGTACTGAGTACAAGCATCTGTAGTGATTGTGAAACCTTGTGGTACTGGAAGACCTAATTTTGTCATCTCAGCAAGGTTAGCACCTTTACCACCAAGAGTGTTTCTCATGGTTGCGTCACCTTCTGTGAACATATAAACCCATTTTGTCATGTCTTTGTGACCTCCTAAATAATATTTTTATTAATACACCGCACAAAAAAGACGACTTTCTACCCAAAGTCGATTTTCTATGCTTTATATTATTAACGGGTATAATACGACATTTTTTGCCGTATCTTCATTCTATACGGTTTTTCGGGGTTCGTCAAGGCTTTTTGTTCAATTGGGGACGTAGTAAAATTGAATTTTACTACGTCCCCAATTGAAAATACCCCTGTCCCTTTTTGAACGGTTTTTCTATCCTTCTTTCAGGAAAACTTTATATCCTTTGTAGGCTTCATAAATATCTGCTTTACTTACAATTTCCCATGGAGCATGCATATTCAACACTGCCACTCCACTGTCTATCACTTCCATTCCATACGCAGCCAGAATATACGCAATAGTACCTCCTCCCCCTGCGTCTACCTTCCCTAATTCTGCAGTCTGAAAAACTATCTGATTCTTTTCTAATATATTTCTCAAATGTGCAATATACTCTGCATTTGCATCATTAGAACCACTTTTTCCTCTGCTCCCCGTATATTTATTAAATATAAGCCCTCTTCCAAAATAAGCAGTATTCTCCTTTTCGTATACACTCTCATACATCGGATCAAATGCCGCACTCACATCAGAAGATAGCATTTTTGAATTTGCCAATACTCTTCTTAATTTTAGTTCAGAATATTCTCCCATTCTATCAATAATTTCAGCAACTGTGTTTTCAAAAAATTTCGAATGCATTCCCGTAGCACCGACACTCCCTATTTCTTCTTTATCCACTAACAAGCAACAGGTTGTTCGTTTGACCCTTTCAGTATCAAGTATTGCTAGAAGCGATGTAAAAGCACATGCTCTATCATCCTGTCCGTATCCTATAATCATACTTCTATCCATTCCACAGTCTTTCGCTTTTCCAGCTGGAACAATTTCTAATTCTGCAGAAACAAAGTCATCTTCCTCAATATCATACATTTTTTTCAAGAGCCCAAGTATATTTTCCTTCACTGCTTCTTTTTCAATACCTTTCATTGGTTTATTCCCAACAAGCAAATCCAATTTTTCACCTTCGATTACTTTGTCGGCTTTATTTTCCATCTGTTCTGCTGATAAATGCACCAATAAATCTGTAATCACAAAAATTGGTTCTTCGTCTTTTTCACCGATTACAATTTCCTGTTTTGTACCATCTTTGCGTACCACAACACCATGTATCGCCAGCGGCAATGCCACCCACTGGTATTTTTTTATTCCTCCATAATAATGGGTATCTAAATAGGCAAATTCTCCAGCTTCATACAACGGATTTTGCTTGACATCAATACGAGGTGAATCTATATGCGCACCTAAAATATTGAGACCAGTCTCAATATTTTCTTTTCCAATGTGAAATAACACAATTGTTTTCTCCATGCACACAGAATACACTTTATCTCCTACTTTCAACGGTTCTTTCCCTTTTATGATTTCCTGTAAATCTCTGTATCCTGCCTTTTGTGCTAATTGAATAGTAGCCTTTATGCATTCCCTTTCCGTTTTTCCAAAATTCAGATATTGTTTGTATGCATTGTTCACTTGCTCCAATTTCACATATTCATCTTGAGTATATGATTTCCATAAATTTTTCTTAGTCATACTATCCTCCCTTTCAATTGGGGACGTAGTAAAATTCAATTTTATTACGTCCCCAATTGAATACTCTATCTCTAAATTGCATCTATCCCTGTCTTTTTTATCCTATCCAATAATTTTCAATTTCAATTCATCATAAATCTTATTCAACACTTTATTCGATATTTTCAGCTCTTCTTTTAATCTCTTTTTATATACTTTCCTTAATTCACCCTCTTCCAAAATTTCCATAGCATTTTCCACCCCTTTTTCTTTTTGAAGCTCTCACAAGAGCAACAAAGCTTTTTCTTTTCTCTGAATATAAACTTCTTCTTTGCTATCCATAAATATATCTGGATTTTGGGGTTGATGATATTGCTGGAATTCTTTCCAATCATGAAATTTCGTTTTGTAATGTTTGATTGCATTTTCATGTAGTATATCCACAATTTCATTCATATAATCTTTAATACTGCTATACTTATAATCCATTAAGCCTGACACCATGCAGGCTTTCACAGGATTCATATGTATATATTTTAAGCAATTCCAAAAATACCGTTCACTTTCAATACATTCACTTCCAAAGCGGTTTTGAAATACATGACCATTTCTATTATTTTTATAATTATAATATTGCGCGTATTTTGCCAAGACTTTTGACATAAACATAGATAATTCTTTTAAGTCCGATTTAATTAGCAGATGTGCATGATTTGACATGATACAGTAAGAATATATTTCAACATCATATTCTTTTAAATATTTTCTGATAATTCTTTTAAAATAATTTTTTTCTCTTGGTTGACCAAATATCTTTTCCTTATTTATTCCTTTATACTAAACTTGATATTAAAAATCTGATTATCCGCATAAATACAGGATTTAAGTACTATTCATCAATCAAAAAACAACCATTTTACCAGAGTTTGTCAAGTAAAGTGTGTAAATTTTTTTGATTTTTTATCGGCGGTCAAA
>MJGMH1__coassemble_2697_pt1 | contig 10196 bp, 9 predicted proteins | sample MJGMH1__metabat2_high_PE_009 | metagenome-assembled genome bin MJGMH1 | reverse complement strand
AATCTTTCTTTGCACCATGCCAGTGCTTTACTTCTGCCGGAATTGTCACGACGTCTCCCGGTTTCAGGCTCCGTGCCGCCTTTCCTTCTTCCTGATACCAGCCTTCCCCATCTACACAGAGCAGAATCTGTCCACCGCCTTTTGAAGCATGATGGATGTGCCAGTTATTCCGGCATCCCGGTTCGAAGGTAACACTTGCAATAAACACTGTCTCTTTTGGATCTGTCAGTGGATTCAGATAACTGTTTCCGGTAAAATACTTTGCAAAGCCTGTATTTGGCTGACCGATTCCAAAAAATCCTCCGTGTTCTGCTGTACTGTCATCTGCATACACCTCTTTTGCCAGACGAAATGCCGCCCAGGCATTCGGCCAGCCTGCATAAAATGCAGCATGCGTCAGGATCTCTGCCATTTCTGTCTTTGTGACACCGTTTTTTCGTGCGGTAGAAAGATGGTAGCTCAGTGAATTGTCCACAATTCCTTTGCTGATCAGTGACGTGATCGTCACAATCGAAGGGATTTTCAGTGATAAATACGATTCTCTCGACCAGACTTCCCCAAACAGTACATCATCGTTCAGTTCTGCAAATTTTGGTGCAAAATCATTTAAGGCATCTCTGCCCGCTGTCTGCTTTTCCATTTTCAACTCCTCCTTACTATTTCTTCTCGTTTAGCAACACAACTCCTGATTCTGGATTTTTATCAATTGCTCCGACAATCGGATGCGGCACATACAATTGTTCAAGATACTCCATCTCTTCCGATGTCAGTTTTATCTTGAGGGCATCTGCCCCCTCATTGAGATACTTCTTTTTCGTTGCGCCGATAATCGGAGACTCCACCCCCTTTTCCCACTGCCATGCGAGGGCGATTTGTGACATTTTACAGTCGTGTTTTTCTGCAAGCTCCTGTACGCGTTTTACAATCTGGATATCCTGTGCCTCCATGCGGTCATATTTTCCTTTTGCAACACGATCTGTCCTTCCTCTGAGCGTGTCGGACTCCCATGTGGATCTTGCAAGATGACCTCCTGCCAACGGGCTGTAAGGCATCAAGCCAACCTCAAACTGTCTGCAGATCGGCAACAGCTCTCTTTCATCTTCCCGATACAGCAGATTATAGTGGTTTTCCATGACAGCAAACGGTGTCCAGTTATGCTCCTTTGCTGTATTCTGCATATTGTGAAACTGATAGCCATACATCGCAGAGGCGCCAAGTGCACGTACTTTCCCTGCCTTCACCAGATCATGCAGCGCCTCCATTGTCTCTTCTATCGGTGTATGATAATCAAAACGGTGAATGATATAAAAATCCAGATAATCTGTTCCAAGTCTTTGCAGCGTCCCGTCGATCTCCCGCAAAATCGCCTCCCTCGATAACCTTCCCTCATTAAAGTAGACTTTGGAAGCGATAACTACTTTCTCTCTTGCAATATTCTTTTTGATTGCCCGCCCCAGATATTCCTCGCTTGTCCCCTCAGAATACACATTTGCCGTGTCAAAAAAATTGATTCCAAGAGAAAGTGCATGCTTGATCATTTCTTCGCTTTCTGTTTCATTTAAGGTCCAGTCATGCATGGTTCCTGCTTTTCCGAAACTCATGCAGCCAACGCAGAGTCTGGATACTTCTATATCTGTATTTCCTGGTTTTACGTACTCCATGCTTTCCTCCTAACGGTTTTTCCTTTCTTCTACCATCTTTACAAACCACTCTACAGTCTCCGGATCCTGATGAGAGAAGAAGGAACTTTCCTTTTTATCAAGCGCAGCGATCGCATCCATATCTTCATCAGATAATGTAAAATCAAACACTGCAAAGTTTTCTTCCATTCGCTCTTTGTGTGTGGACTTCGGAATTACGATCACACCTCTCTGAATGTTCCAGCGAAGCATTACCTGCGCCGGTGTTTTTCCGTATTTTTCACCGATCTTTGTCAGAACCGAATTGTCAAATGTCCCCTTGCGTCCTTCGCCAAACGGCGCCCATGCTTCCAAACGGATATCGTATTTGTCCGCCCACATCTTCAATTCTTTCTGCTGGTTGAAAATATGTGTCTCCATCTGATTTACCATCGGCTTAATCCGGTTGAAAGATGCAAACTCGACCATGCGATCCGCATAGAAATTCGAGATACCGATTGCCCTGATTTTTCCTTCCTCATATAATTCCTCCAGTGCTCTCCACGCCCCGTAAGCATCTGAAAACGGCTGATGAAGCAGGACAAGATCTATATAGTCCGTTTTGAGTTTGCGAAGTGATTCCAGCACAGATGCCTTTGCCTGTTCATATCCATAATGCTCCAGCCATACTTTTGTCGTGAGGAAAATCTCTTCTCTTGGCACACCGGATTTCTCTATGGCAGCCCCGACTTCTTCCTCATTAAAATATGCCTGCGCCGTATCGATATGTCTATATCCTGCTTCCAGCGCATCAAGCACACAACGCTCGCATTCTTCTTTTGTCACCTGATAAACACCGTATCCTAAAATCGGCATTTTTACACCATTTGCTAATGTTACATATTCCATCATAATTCCTCCTAGTCTATATCTTCTATATGTTTTTTCCCATCTCGTAAGCTTCTTCATATGCCGGCGTCCTTTTGATCTCGCCCTTTTCCCAGGCTCCGACGCCGTAAATAATACCTGCTTCTCTCGCTCCACTGAGACAGTCTTCCGTAAATCCTCTGAATTCCTCCATGATCCGTGCAAGATTTGCTTTTTCAGTGTCTGCTGCTGCGAGTATAAAGTAAAAATCCTTGTTCGTAATCTCTGTATATCTCGGAACTGTACGGTCTATGAACGTTTTCAGCTGTCCGTCCATTGTATAAAAATATACAGGTGTTGCCAGAACAATCACATCGGCCTTTACCATTTTATCAAGAATTTCTGCCATATCATCTTTTTGAACACACACGTGAGTCGTATTACAGACTCCGCATCCACGGCAGTACCCGATCTGTTTTTCTGTAAGAAATACCTTTTCCACATGATGTCCGCTCTCTTTTGCTCCCTGTGCAAACTGGTCACATAAAATATCTGAGTTTCCGTTTTTTCTCGGACTTGCCGAAATAATCAATACTTGTTTCATTTTTCTAAATCCTCCTGAATCCATTCTGAAATTTTCTGTTTCGCCCGTCTTACACTGCCTCCGTTGACTGCAACACCTTTTTCTACCTTTGCACCCGGGCACAACCGCCTGATATCCTGGACGCTGCTTCCCAGACCGCTTCCCTCATGTGTACAGAACGGTCTGATCACCTTCCCGCTCCAGTCAAAATGCTCCAAAAACGTAAAGACAGCCATCGGCATTGTACTCCAGTAATTTGGATATCCGAGATAGATCACATCATATCCATCCACTGTTTCCGGATATCCTTTCAGTTTTGGTCTGGCATCTCTCTGTTGATCTGCCTGTGCCTGCGCGATGCATTCGTTATAATCTTTCGCATATGGCTTTATCTGCTCAATCTTGAAAAGATCGGCTCCCGTCAACTCTTGTATCATGCCCGCTGCGATTTCTGTATTTCCGATCTCCAATGTCTGGATCATACCATTTACATAGTTCTCGTCTGCCCTTGAATAAAATGCTACCAGTTTCTTTGCCATTTCAGTACCGCCTCCTTTCATCTGCTTACAGTATAGCACTCTGTTTCTTGACCTGGAATCTCCGATATGTTATCATTGTATAAACCAAAAGTTTATACACTCACAAAGGAGGAAACGATGTATCACCCACTACTTGACACATTTACTGCAGTTGCTGACTGCGGAAGTTTTACGAAAGCCGCTGAACGCTTACATCTCTCACCGACAGCTGTCATGAAACAGATGAATACTTTAGAGAACCACCTGAACCTGACACTCATCGAACGCACAACGTCCGGTGTACACCTGACTCCTGCCGGCGAGGTCATTTACCGGGATGCCAAATTTATGATGGACTACTCGAAGAAATCCATTTCAGAAGCCCTTGCAGCTACGCATACTTATGACACAACCTTCTGTGTCGGGACCTCTCTGCTCAACCCCGCAAAGCCTTTTATGGACCTCTGGTACAAAGTCAATCAAAGCTTTCCCGGCTACAAGCTTCATCTGGTCCCTTTTGAAGATGACCACGAAGGGATTTTATGCGAGATAAAGAAATTGGGGGAGAAATTTGATTTTCTTGTTGGCGTGTGCGATTCAAAAGCATGGCTGTCCCTTTGCCGTTTTTTGCCGCTGGGCAGATACAAAAAAATGGTCGCTGTATCAAGGGAGCACCCTCTTGCGGCCAAAAGCTGTATAAATATTGAAGATCTGTATGGAGAAACCTTAATGATGGTCAGCAGGGGTGACTCCGGCATCAATGATTTTATGCGAAATGATTTAGAAAAAAATCATCCTCAGATTCGTATTGAGGATACTCCTCACTTTTATGATCTGTCCGTATTCAACCGCTGTGCGGAGACCGGAAATGTGCTGCTGACCATCGAGTGCTGGCAGGAAGTTCATCCCGGACTTGTGTCGATCCCGGTAAACTGGGATTACAGCATTCCCTATGGGATACTTTATAGCCTAAATGCGCCGGAAGATGTGGAAAAATTTATCAAGGTGGTGAAGGATTTCTCCTCGCTTTCTTTGTGAAAAACGATGAGATGTCAGGAAAATACCCGGCACCCCTTTTTTCACACACAAACTTGCCGGCAGCTTTCGCTGCCGGCATCATTTTTACTTTAAACACTTCAACAACCTTCCACACATTTCTTTACATCTGCATCTGACTGTATGTTTCATCACTCTGAAAATGCCCCACATTCCTGATTCTACATCCCATCCAAAACTTCCCGAACGGTATAGATAATCTCCCGGAGCTCCGGCTCCATCTTTCAGTTCCATATCAAATCGGTTTCCGACACTGATTCCCCCTTGAAGCGGAATCTCTCTGGACAACGGATCGTTTGGCTGTTCTCTCCACAAATGCCCATGAATCGTCAGGGACACATTTCTCGGTTTATCTGCCAGCATCATAGCTCGAAAAATCACACGATCTCCGGTGTATGCCTTCCATACAGGTGTTGCCGGATCTCCATGCACTCTGCTGCTGAACACCTTCCACACTCGTTTGTCTCTCACAAGCCGATTTGCAAATCGTTCAGATCGGTAATTGTATCCCTTTTCTCCTGTGTCTTCCGCGTCAACTGGTTCTTCACTGCCTGCCGCCGCGGTCTCGATCAGATTTCCTTTCGCATCCAAAAGGCGGATCCCATTCTGAATAAACAGTACATATTCCCGGAAACTTTCCACTCCCGGTGTCGTTATCACCGCCTGCTCCGCAAACGGATTTTTTCTTTTTGTGAAATTCTCATACCATTCTGCTCCTGCCGGTTCTACAATGACCGCACCGAATAATCCATGATATCTGTGATTCCGCATCTCCCGCATTGGCACGGATCACCAACGGCTCCACCCGAATTTTCTGTTCTTCCACCATGCGGATATAAGACTCCAGCCCACCGTAATGTTCCAATTCTTCTTTTAGAACAAAAAACCGTCCTTCCGGGTCGTGCCAGCCGTATTGATTGTACGTAATTTTCGCCTGTACAAGTGCGATTTCAAATACTTTCACATTCTCACATTCCTCGGTCGTATGACACGGACAGGTATCGGTATACAATGCCCCGGGAGCTGCATTTTCAACAAAATTCGCCTCCTCCAGCGGTGTGGGAGATACCACAACATTTCCCTCTGCATCCAACACCCCGCAAGGCGGCTGACGCGGTGGCTCCCCTGCCTCTCCATAGATAAAATTCGGATATCCCGGATGAAGGTCATCTTTTTTCGGCGGCTCTTCCCGATCCTTTAACGGCAAAAGAGGAGGCACCGGGGTTCCGTCCGGAAGTTTTCCACATCCATCTTCCAAGCGGTCATGAATTCTCCACAAAGTCCACATTCCTTCGTGAAAATGTGGGTACAAATGGCAATGAAAAATCACGTCTCCAATCACCCGGTTTCGGCTTCCTGCCCCATACAAAATGTCCAAAGTATAGCATTCCTGCGGACTGATTGATATAGAATCGATAATCGTAGAAACCGGATTATCCCCTTCCAGTCGCCACTGATGATTATGAAGATGGAATACATGTGTTTCCTTAATTCCTCCGTGAATCAGACGGATTTTGGCAGGATCTCCCACATATGCCCGAAGGATCGGCGACGCCGGATCTCCATATACCCAGGAACTCATAGAAATATCCTCTCCTGAATCTGCCGGGTCATGGGTCAACGGCATTCGATTTCGCATAGGCTCCGAGCGGTAACTGATTGCTGTCGTAGAGGATGGCAATCCCGTTCGATGGTCCATCGGAGGTTTTCCATCTTTATCTAAAATTTCTAGCTCATCATGGAAAAACACCGAATATTCCCTAAAAGCCGGTTTCCCGGGTTGGTAAATATCCGCCATCAACCCACTTCGGATTTCTTCTCCCGTTTCCGGATGAAACCATCTTGCTTCAGGTGGTTCTACAATCACTGCTCCGAAGAGTCCGTGAATATTTGTCGCATCCTCACTGCTTCTGGCATCTGCCATGTCATGAAACAGAAAAACACCTTCCGTATCTGCATACCACGTATAGACAATTTCGTTGTTTGTTGTACTGTCTGGATTAAACCCAACACTGCTGCCGTCCGATGTCATCACATCATACGAAAGCCCCTGTACGTGAATAGACAGCCTGCGATTCAACCGGTTACGGAACCGTACTTTTACCGTATCCCCGAGATTTACACGGAGAACCAGCGGCTGCACTTCCTCGTAAGGCTGCGGCGGCATCTGCTGAAATCTGCGGATTGCCTCTTCTTGTATTCTCTGTGAATCTTCTTCCAGCACATATAAAAGTCCGTTTGGATCATAATCTCCGTATCGATTATATACAATCGGAATCTGTATCGCCTCTATTGTAAAACAACGTCTCCTGCATTGGCAGGGATATTCACATAATTCCATGGTTTATCCCCTGCCTTTCCCCTCATTTTTCAAAATGCGAAGATAATGGTTTGCTTCCCGCAGCACATGGTCCGCTAGCAGCGGAAGAATCACCGAACGGATACCACAGCCTATAATGCCTTCCGCCCCAGCTGCCTTAAAATCACGGTACTGTTCTGTTGTCTCCAATGTTTTTCTCGTCACTTCGTCCATCGTGCGGCAATCCTGTTTTCTTGCCTCTTCCAACAGACGGCAATAATCTCCGGCAAAATGATCTGCTGTCTCCATCAGTTCACATTCCGTCGGATCCAGCAACCCCCTGATAAAAAGCGCGTGTTCCATCATAATCTGATTCCAGAACAGCTCTGCCTCTTTCATATCCTGAAGCGGCATGCAGCCTTTTTCCTCCAATGCCGTCACAATCTGCCGGTATAGTTTTGCCTCCCGCAGAATGTGTTCTATCAACAGCGGATAATTCGCAGTGTACAAATTGCACGCAAGAACCTCCCTCAAAATGTTCTCCTTAAATGTAATCAATCCATTTATCAATCGCAGCACATTCTGATTCAACTGACGGACACGCTGTATCATTCTACTGTCTGGACATGTTCTGCACCCTGCACGCAGTTTCTTTTCCGCCTGCGTAATGCGAATATTAATCGGAATTTTTGTCAGATTCCTCGTCTGCCGTTCTGCCATTTCCGTAAATTCGGTAAATACCTCTCCTGAACACAAGACCTCTTCACTTACCATTCCATCTGCAAGCCGAACAGTCTGCTCCAGCACATTTTCAAATTGCTCACGGAACCAGTCTGCTTTGTTCCTATATCCCATTTCCCCTGCCGGAAACGCAGCCAGGAGAAACAGCGCGTGCTCTCTCATGATCCTTCCAAAAAATAAATGTGTTTCCAGTGATGTTGCTACATATTCTTTCATTTTTCTACATACCTTATCGTTTTATATTACTGTATGCCAAAAAAGGAAATTGGGTATTTTTCTTTTTTAAGATTTTCCCATATAAACTGCTGCCACTGCCGATACCAAAGGCACTGTCAAAATCACTCCTAGAGAACCTGATATTCCCTGCATGATTTCTATTCCCATCTCATACGAATTGATCATCTGCAAAAACGGCATATCATACGCATAGAAAATCATCAGTGTACTCAAAGAGCCTCCTGTAAATGCTAAAATCAATGTGTTCGACATCGTTCCCATCATATCGCCACCGATTTTGATTCCACTTTTAAACAACTGACGTCTTGTAAGATCTGGATTATGAAACTGAAGTTCCTCAATCGTAGTAGCTATAGACATCGCTACATCCATAACCGCTCCTAAGGAAGCAATTAAAATTCCAGAAAACAAAAGTCCTCCTATTTGAAGTTTACTGTTCTGCCCTATGTATAATAACGTCTCGATATCACTTACATTGTATCCCGTGATATGTCCTATTTTTCCAAATAAATTTACAAAGCACCCGGCAATCACAACACCACCCACTGTGCCGATGATCGAACACAACGTTTTCTTTGAAAAACCGCCTATAAAATACATCGTGACCAACGTTGTCAAAATGGTTACCAAAACTGCGCTTAAAAATGGGGAAGCTCCCAAATACAACATCGGAAGGAATAGATACAAAATGCAGATAAAAGTAAAAATCAGTCCCAGAGCAGATGTGACACCTTTTCTTCTTCCAATCAAAACCAGCGAAAGTAAAAATATTCCAACCATGGCAAATAAAATCATTGTACGGTTATAATTATATATGCTTGCACTAATCTGTCCGTCATATTCACTTAACTGTACGATAACAGAAGTACCCACTTTACAATCTGCCCCATAAAGATAACTGTCAATATTTGTCGCCTCTACGACTTCCCCCTTAAATTCTCCGCTCTTTAACTTCACTTTAACTGTCTGTGTTCCCTGCTGACTCCCATCTTCATTCCGATTCTCCGAAAGTATTTCTACTACTTCTGCCTTTTCAAATTGATTCCCATTTTCTTCAATCAATTGATTTTTTTCAATACTCTGATTAAAGAAAATTAAAAATACCAAAAACAGAGCAATGGCTCCCCACACCAAAAAGTGTTGGCACTTTTCTCTTCTACTTAAATTTTTAAACATATCTATACCATCTTTCACAATATCCTCTATTTTTTCCTTTTAAGAAGCCATGCAACTGCCAGTGATGCAATACTTACAACTCCCAAATAACCAACTGCCTGATCATCTCCGGTTTTCACTGTGCTGCTCGGCTTTTTGGTGTTGCCGTTTCCTGCTGCCTGGTTTCCGGAGCTATTTGAATTTGAAGTATTATTTTCTGGTTTCTGCAAATGTTCTGAATCTGTTGTCTGATCTTTCTGATTTGCACTCTGACGAAAACTTTCTCTTGCGTCTGCTAACTTTGTGCTTAACTGTGTCAATTCCGTTTTTGTAATTTTCGTCTCATCTCCCTGAACGCTCAGTTCTTCTAACGTCTTCTTGAACGCCACAACCGTCTCCTGTGCATACTCGCCCTCTTTATTTCCCACGACAACGCCTGCCGCTTCTTTTTGCGCTTCTGCAAATTGATTTGTAAGTTCGGTAAACTCTGCTTTTGTCACAACCTCATTCTTTGCGTAAAGAAGACCTATGTATGCCTCAGAAAATGTATCTGCTGACACAGAAGAATTTGTATCATTTTCATATAAAGTCTTGTCTAGCAACGTAGAATATCCCTTTTTCAGCACCTTACTGTTTGATGTATCTCCATATCCATTCTGTGCATATGCATAATAGTTTACCGGATCTTCTGCAGTATTGAATTTTTGAGTCAATTCCCCGATTGCTTTACTGTCATCTCTGCTGTCCAACACAGAATTTACCGCATTTACTGCGTCTTCAAGTCTCGTCTTGGAACCACTTGTTATCGTATCCGCATCTATACTTTCTACTTCATTTTTTTCTTCTATGATAGATGTTGCTCCATCATTTTTCTGGATCGTTACATCGTTTGTATACTTGTTTCCGTCATAATCATACGTTTTGATCGTCAATTCGTCTGCCGAAACATCGATTGTTGAAAATGTTGGAATTGGTGTGTTGGAACGTTCTGCAAGATAGTACTGTTTTGTTGTATTCAGCGTATAGAATTTACTTCCCGTTGCAGAACCGGCTGCAATGTAATAATGGAGACCGTTTCAAGTTTTGTGTAAACTGAAAAAACTGACATAAGACATGTCATT
>MJGMH1__coassemble_2654_pt1 | contig 10575 bp, 15 predicted proteins | sample MJGMH1__metabat2_high_PE_009 | metagenome-assembled genome bin MJGMH1 | reverse complement strand
GCCTATCATTATCATAGAAGATCTTATTTACAGACTTTTCTTCATAGTCTCGATATAGGGAATGTCGGAACACCAAACAGCATTGGGGCGTTCTGGATTAAATTGTTCATCAAGGATATTTTTTAATTCACTGCTGAAGTCAGAATCTTTGGTTGTGATTGTCCATGGTTTTACCCACTGAGCTTTGATGCCCAGTTGTTTCATATATTTACCAACTGTACGCTCAGAGATGATTTCTCCTGTTTTGCGTAGTTCTTTGGTGATTTTTGGTGCACCATAGTTTTGTTTGGATTTGTCATAGATATCCTTGATTTTTGCTTTGATGGCTTCACGTCTCTTTTCAGTATTAGAAGAGACACGTTTTAGCCATGCACGATAACCGGAACGGGAAACGCCAAGATGTATCAACATTCCGGAGACAGAAACCCGGCGTCCAGCCTTATGGGCAGTTTCTGCCATCTCCGTTACTTCGAGATAAATGGCTTCCGTCATTTTCCCAGAATGTTGATTGCTTTTTTTAATACTTCAAGAGCGTCCTGTGCATCTCGTAATTCACATTTTAATCGTGCGATTTCTTTTGCTTCATCAGAAGCATAGTTTCCGGAACCACGGCTTTCGATATCACCTGTATCACGCAGTTCCTTCTGCCAGCGTGATAATGTCTGCTGACTGATTCCTAAATTTGAAGCACAGCCTTGCAATCCTAAATCCCTGTGATCGTGATAATATTGGACTGCATCAAGTTTAAATTGTTTATCATAGTGCTTTGCCATAATGAGATCCTCCTTCAGTGCGATACTTACATTGTATCATGAATGATTTGATTAGGAATTCTCATTTTGACTTGTACTATTTATATTCTAACACCAAATATTAACGGTAAGAACTATGGTATTGTTGCTGGAAAAACTAATTATATTAATCCTGATTTACTATTTGATAGTAAAAATGGGGAAGAAGATAATAGATATGCTAGAATATTTTTAGAGAATTCGAGTGATGCCAAGTGGAGTGAAACGATTGTAATTGTTAATCACGAATCGTCTGTTTCAGAAGAAGCGGACAATCAAGCAGCTTTATTTATAGAATGCTACTTACAACGCAAATTTAATTTATTGGATGGCTGATTATATACATAAAGCTTCAATTTATTTATCAATACAAAGGGCTTTTTTTATTTATACGCTTATTCGCAAACTTGGGGCAAAATCCTTTTTTTCATATAATAAAGCAACAGGAAGGAGACATCATTAGCATTCTATAGAATGAAAAAAGCCGATAGCGTACAATTCCAGCTTCAACGGAGAATCGCAGGTGACATTGGATATTCAGCAGTATGTGAATAACAAGGCATCACTAGATTGCTTGTTAAACCAGTGAAAGCGGCAATTAGTTATATGCCAACAGTTTCGTACGAATTTCCCTATGAGGGGGGCAAAAGAGATGTTGTTGGTAAATGAAGTTGAGAATAAGGATTTTTTATCAGGCTTGTTTAATGTTATGTTTGAGGAGTTACCAACTCCGAAACCAAAAAAGAAGAAATAAGTAAATTTCAATTATTCAATGCTTTAAATAGAGCATATAGCCACATTAGAATATCTGCGAAAATAGCAAAATCTAATTATTATGGAGCTAAAGCTAGCCGTTGCGTTAATTATAGTAACCGTTGCGTGACTTTAGCGGATGAACTTCCTAAAATGAGAGTATAAAATCTAGGAGGTTTTAGTTATGTTAGAAGCAATGAGAAAAAATAAGAATTACATTTTTGGAGTAGTTACCGTTGGATTATTTGGAATTAATGGGATTGTTATTTGTGCCAATTATAAGGTGCATTATAAAAGTGGCAAATTATTACCTAAAAGCATTTAGATGGATTTTCCTTACCCTTTTAGCTTTTATATGTATATATGGGTTTCTATTCACACAAAAATGGGATATGAGATTTGTAATAATGTGTATAGGAATAGCCATTACTATTAACGCTATGAATACTAACAGGAGAAAATGAAGGCATATCGAAATTTCAGAAATAATAAAAGAAGCGAGAATAAAAAAGGTATGACGCAACAAGATTTAGCAAATTCTGTGTATGTTACTAGACAGACTATTTCAAAATGGGAATTAGGAAAAAGTGTACTTGATGAGGCATCATTAAGTTTATTGTATGAATGTTTGGAGATTGACAATCAAGAGAGAAATACCTTAAAGAAATTATGTACTAATAAGCAAACAATATTTATGATTATCTTGCGGTTACATTTTCACCAGCAGTAATAGGAATTCGCTATTGCTTATTTAAAATGGGAAAACTGGAAGATAATAAGTTTAAAATTTTAGTTCAAGTTATTGGAATTGTTCTATTGCTCTTTACTTCAAATCATTAAAAGATATAGTTGCATATATGTTAGTTTTTGCGATTTTCATTAGCTATATTTTTTATCGTTATTATCTGTTAAGTTTAGAAAGAACTGATGAGTAAAGAATGTGATAGAAAATCAGTTTGGCAAACAAATTAAATCAATCGGAGAGTTACAGATTGTATGATAAAAATGAAAAATTCCGAAAATCTCTTGACCTGTACGCAGCGTACACGCTTATACTATCATCACAAGGAGGTGTATCCGATGTTATTGAATGAAATTATAAATGAGGTCGGAATGACAAAGCGTGCAGTTAAGTATTATGAAGAGGATTTTCCCACATCCCGGACACCCTTTTCATTGATAGGTGGATTTGTGGGTACAAAAAAGCCACCCATGATGGCGGCGTCACTTCAGCTCAATGTGGACCGAGGTCACACAGACTCGTAGCTGTCAAGATCGTCAAAGTTCAAGAGGTCAATTTCACGGGAGTCAATGATTGCCACAATTTTCTCCAGCCCCGGCATCTGCCTCTTGTATTTACATGCATAGCCAAAGAAGGATGAGTCAGCAGTTTTATGACCTGTTTTGGCATCTGCATCTATTGATGTTTGGAGATGTTCCAAGTCGTCTTGAACAGATTCTTTAAGTGTATTTGCTTTCTCTGAAACCTTGGGATAACTCTTTAGAACCTCATCCGATTCTATTACATCAATTAATTTTTGGCAATAGTCTAATTCTTTTTCCAATGAATTTTCTGTATTTTTTTCTGGAAGTCTTTCTTTTGCTGACTCGTCTATTTCGTAGATTGCCTTACGAAGTTTTTTTGCCTGTTCCTGTAATATAGCTTGCGGTGTCCGGTTATTATATCTGAATTTTGTATGTGTTGCATCCACGATAATTGATTTTAATAGTCCTTTTTCTATCGCGATAGATACCGTTTTTGATAGCAGTATATTAGTGCCCTCGGACAAAGGCAGCGGGTGTGGATTGCGATGGCACTCGCACAGGATACAGAGCTTCTGCTTTTAGATGAGCCGACAACCTATTTGGATGTGCGGTATCAGATACAGATATTACAATTGGTGCACAGACTGAATGAGGAATATGGGCTTACCATTGTCATGGTGCTGCATGATATCAATCAGGCATTGTATTATAGCGATGAGATACTCGCAATGAAAGAAGGAAAAATGATTGGACAGGGAGTTCCTGAGGAAATTTTGACGGAAGAACTGTTAGAAGAAATCTATGGCGTCAGACTGCCGGTTTTTACTGTGGAGAAAAAGCCGTTTATATTGGCGGTGTAGACAAAAATAGAAAATGAAAAAAGATGTTGACATCTAATAGACGTTAGAGTATACTAACCGTGTAAAATGAAATTGTTTATCATTATCAGAAAGAAGAGGTGTGTATGATGCCGTTAACGATGGTGAATCCAGGAGAAGAAAATGTAATTAAAAAAGTCGGTGGAAAAGAAGAGACAAGACGATTTTTAGAAAATCTTGGCTTTGTTACCGGCGGAGTAGTTACCGTAATCTCTGAAATCGGAGGTAACATGATTGTGAATGTGAAGGATTCCAGAGTTGCGATTGGGAAAGATATGGCAAACAAGATTATGGTTTAGTGATGAAAGAGGGCGAAAAGAGATGAAAACGTTAAAGGAGGTAGCCTGCGGTAAGACCGTCAAGGTAAAGAGACTGACTGGTGAGGGGCCGGTGAAGCGAAGAATCATGGATATGGGGATCACAAAGGGAGTAGAGATTTTTGTGAGAAAAGTAGCGCCACTTGGTGATCCGGTGGAAGTAACAGTAAGAGGATATGAATTGTCGTTGAGAAAAGCAGATGCTGAGATGATAGAAGTAGAATAATTTTTTTGGCAAACGGTTAGTTAAAACTAATAAAAACAAGATTCGACAAACATAAAAAAGGAGAGAGAAGATGTCAGTAAAGATAGCACTAGCAGGTAACCCAAACTGCGGAAAGACAACGTTGTTCAATGCTCTGACTGGTTCAAACCAATTTGTAGGAAACTGGCCTGGAGTAACAGTAGAAAAAAAAGAAGGAAAACTGAAAGGTCATAAAGATGTTATTATCATGGACCTTCCGGGAATTTATTCTTTGTCACCATATACATTAGAGGAAGTAGTGGCAAGAAATTATTTGATTGGAGAGAGACCTGACGCCATTATTAATATTGTAGATGGTACAAATATTGAGCGAAACTTATATTTGTCCACACAATTGATGGAACTTGGTATTCCGGTAATTATGGCAGTCAACATGGTAGATGTACTGCAAAAGAACGGAGACAAGATCTATACAGATAAGCTGAGCAAAGAGCTTGGTTGTGAAGTTGTCGAGATTTCAGCATTAAAAGGAACAGGAATTCAGAAAGCTGCGGAGAAAGCAGTAGGGCTTGCGCAGAAGAAAAAAGCGATGACGCCGGTACATGCATTCTCAGAAGATGCTGAAAATACGATTAAGACAGTTGAAAACATGCTGACGGGAACTGTTCCAGAAGAACAGAAGAGATTCTTTGCAATCAAGTTGCTGGAAAAAGATGATAAGATTCAGGCACAGATGAAATCTGTTCCGGATGTATCCGCAGAGATTCAAAAAATGGAAGAACTGTTTGACGATGACACAGAAAGTATCATTACAAATGAGAGATATGTATATATTTCTTCTATTATTCATGACTGTGTCACGAAGAATAAACAGAATAAGATGACAACATCAGATAAGATTGACCATATCGTGACGAACAGATGGCTTGCGCTTCCGATCTTTGCGGCGGTTATGTTCCTTGTATATTATATTTCGGTCACAACGGTTGGAACTTGGGTGACAGATTGGACCAATGATGTATTGTTCGGAGAAATCATTCCTCCTGCGATTGAAAAATTCCTGGTCGGTATCGGCTGCGCAGGATGGCTTCAGGGATTGATTCTTGACGGTATTGTGGCTGGTGTAGGAGCAGTTCTTGGTTTTGTACCTCAGATGCTTGTGTTATTCTTGTTCCTTGCATTTTTGGAAGCGTGTGGATATATGGCGAGAGTTGCGTTTATCATGGATAGAATTTTCCGCAAATTTGGACTTTCCGGAAAATCATTTATCCCGATGCTGATCGGAAGCGGCTGTGGTGTTCCGGGTATCATGGCGTCGAGAACGATTGAAAATGACCGTGACCGTAAGATGACAATCATGACAACAACATTTATTCCATGTGGAGCAAAACTTCCGATCATTGCATTGATTGCGGGAGCGTTGTTCGATGGCGCATGGTGGGTTGCACCAAGTGCTTACTTTGTTGGAATCGCAGCAATCATCTGTTCCGGTATCATTTTAAAGAAAACAAAGATGTTTGCGGGAGATCCGGCGCCGTTTGTGATGGAACTTCCGGCGTATCACTGGCCAACAGTTGGAAACGTACTTAGAAGTATGTGGGAAAGAGGCTGGTCATTTATCAAAAAAGCAGGTACAATTATTCTGTTATCTACAATTGTATTGTGGTTCTTGATGAACTTTGGATGGGTTGACGGTTCATTTGGTATGTTAGAGGCAGAACAATTGAACGACAGTATTTTAGCTCATATCGGAAGTGTGATTGCACCGATCTTTGTACCACTTGGATGGGGCGACTGGAAAATGGCAGTTGCAGCAGTTACAGGATTGATTGCTAAAGAAAATGTAGTTGGTACATTTGGTATTTTATTTGGATTTGCGGAGGTAAATGCAGACAACGGTATCGAGATTTGGGGACAGCTTGCAGGAAGTATGACAGCGGTTGCGGCTTACTCATTCTTAGTGTTCAACCTTCTTTGCGCGCCTTGCTTTGCGGCGATGGGAGCAATTAAAAGAGAGATGAATAATGCAAAATGGTTCTGGTTTGCAATCGGATACCAGACAGGTCTTGCATACATTGTTTCACTTTGCATCTACCAGATTGGAACATTGATCAGCACCGGAACATTCGGCGCTGGAACTGTAGTAGCGTTTATATTAGTAATTGGGTTTATTTATCTGCTTGTCAGACCATACAAAGAAAGCAAGACATTGAATGTCAATATGAAAGGTATGGTAGGAGCAAGATAATTGACAGACCGATTGATTTTGAAATGGAGGCGGTAATATGGGAACAGCAGTTGTTGGCATTGCGTTAGCTGGAATCGTAGCACTGATTATCAGAAAAATGATTCGAGATAAGAAGAATGGAAAATCAATTCAATGTGGTGGAGACTGTAAACACTGTGGAGGACATTGTCACTAAAGATGAGGAGTGAGACTGGATGCAGAAAGAGGCTATCATTCAAAAACTGAAAGAACGGGGATGCAGAATTACAAAGCAGAGATTGATGTTGCTTGATATTATTATGGAGGAAGATTATTCCTGCTGTAAGGAAATCTATTACCGCGCATCGCAGTTAGATCCTCAAATTGGGATTGCGACGATATACAGAATGGTAAATACATTAGAGGAGATCGGAGCGATCAGCAGAAAAAACATGTATAAGATTTCGGATGTATGTGAGTGTGACGGTCAGAATGGATGTGTCATTGAGTTTGAAGATCATTCTGTGTGCCGGCTGTCATCAAACAAGCTTCAGTCGGTGATGCTTGCAGGACTGAAGGCATGCGGTTATGTGAATGAACAGAAAATTAAACACATTGCTTTGCAGTCATGCCCACATATGTAGGAGAAAAGGAGAATGACACAGCTTGGGAGGACTCGGCGGTGGCATTCTCCTTTTTGTTGTAGAGAAAATAGATGATAAAATTTATCGATAGTGTGAAAAAAACTGGAATTTGTCGAATCATGGGAATATAATCAATGGATAAAATTATTCTAGGAGGTATTTATGATGTTAGATTGTTTAAAAGGTATCAATTTTAAGAAAACAGGTATTTTTGCAGCAGGTGTGTTATTTGGGACAGCAGGAATCAAGCTATTATCAAGCAAAGATGCAAAGAAACTTTATACAAATGGAACGGCAGCGGTGCTTAGAGCAAAAGAATGTGTCATGAAGACTGCAACTACTATTCAGGAGAATGCAGAAGACATCTACGAAGAGGCAAAAGCAATCAATGAAGAAAGAGCAGTAAAAGAAGAGCAGGAGTTTGAAGAGACACAGACAGAAGAAATTACGGAAGAAGCTGTGGAAGAGACAGTGGCAGAATAGAGGCGACAGCAAGTGAGATTTATCATAAAACATGAGATGAAAGGCAGAATGCGAATTCATCTTCTGCAAAACAGAATGACTTATGAGCAGGCAGATATTTTGCTGTATTTTTTAACAAACATAAAAACGGTTTCATCAGCGAAAGTGTATGAGCGCACGCAGGATGCTGTCATTCGCTATACCGGTGACCGAGAGGTCATTATAGAAGAAATGAAGAGATTTTCTTATGAAAAGACGGAGGTGCCGGCGGGACTTTTAGAAAATTCCGGCAGGGCGTTAAACGCTGCTTATCAGGAAAAGTTAATCAATAAAGTTTTGTTTGGGTATGCAAGAAAATGGTTTCTTCCATATCCGGTAAATGCCCTTTATACGACGGCAGTATCGTTAAAGTATATTTATAAGGGTTTAAAGGTGTTGTGTAAAGGAAAGATTGAAGTTCCGGTTCTTGACGCAACAGCGATTGGGGTTTCCATTTTGCGAAATGATATCGATACGGCAGGTTCGGTCATGTTCCTGTTGGGAATCGGAGAAATTTTAGAAGAATGGACACATAAAAAATCAGTGGATGATCTTGCGAGAACAATGTCGTTGAATGTGGGGAAAGTATGGCTTAAACAGGGGGAACAAGACATTCTTGTTCCGGTGTCTGATATTCAGGCAGGAGATCAGGTTGTTGTACATATGGGAAATGTCATTCCGTTTGACGGCACAGTGGCAGATGGTGAGGCGATGGTCAATCAGGCGTCTCTTACCGGAGAATCTCTCCCGGTGAGAAAAGTACAAGGAAGTTCGGCGTATGCAGGAACCGTGGTGGAAGAAGGCGAAGTGACGATTACGGTCAAAGCAGTGGGCGGCTCCAGCCGATTTGAAAAAATAGTCACAATGATCGAGGAGTCGGAGAAACTGAAATCTGCATTGGAAGGCAAGGCGGAGCATCTGGCAGATAAACTTGTGCCGTATACACTTGCGGGCACAGTGCTGACCTATCTTTTGACACGTAATATCACGAAAGCACTTTCCATATTGATGGTCGACTTTTCCTGTGCATTAAAGCTTGCGATGCCGATTTCTGTCCTTTCATCGATTCGAGAAGCAGGCGTGCATAATATTACAGTAAAAGGCGGTAAGTTTTTAGAGGCAGCGGCAGAGGCGGATACGATTGTGTTCGACAAGACAGGAACACTCACAAAAGCAAAGCCTACTGTAGTGGATGTCGTTTCGTTCAACGGAGAAGATCCGGATGAACTACTTCGGATTGCAGCATGCATGGAAGAACATTTTCCGCATTCGATGGCAAAAGCAGTCGTGAACGCTGCCAAGAAGAAAAAATTGGATCATGAGGAAATGCATTCGAAAGTGGAATACATGGTTGCACACGGAATTTCCACGATGATCAATGAGAAAAAGGCAATTATCGGAAGCTATCATTTTGTCTTTGAGGATGAAAAATGTATGATCCCAGAGGGGAAAGAAGCACTTTTTGCATCACTTCCGGTGGAATACTCTCATCTGTATCTTGCGATTGAAAAAGAATTGGTAGCAGTCATCTGCATTGAAGACCCTCTCCGAGAGGAGGCGGCAGATGTTATTGAAATACTGCGAAAATCAGGCATTTCAAAGATCGTGATGATGACAGGGGACAGCGAGCACACTGCGGCAGCGATTGCAAAAAGAGTCGGTGTAGATGAATATTATTCAGAAGTACTTCCGGAAGATAAGGCTGATTTTGTGGAAAAAGAAAAGGCAAAAGGCAGAAAAGTCATTATGATCGGAGATGGCATCAACGACTCACCGGCGCTTTCGGCTGCTGATGTAGGAGTCGCAATCAGTGACGGAGCAGAGCTTGCAAGAGAAATTGCGGACATTATGATTGGTGCAGAGAACTTGTATGAGCTTGTAATATTAAAGCAGTTGAGCGATGGACTGATGAAACGGATCAAAAGAAACTACCGATTTATTGTTACTTTTAATGCAGGACTGATTTTACTTGGGGTGAGTGGGATCTTACAGCCGACTACGTCAGCATTGTTCCATAATATGTCAACACTTGGAATCAGCCTGAAAAGTATGCAGGATTTGCTGTAGTCACATACCAGGAGGCGAAGAGATATGAAAAAACATAGATTTTGGGCATGGGCAATGATAGGATGCCTTTTTATGACATTGTACACAGGATATAAACACAAATAGTGGTGCAGCGGCTATGTGAGAAAGTTTCTCACATAGCCGTTTTTGCGTGTATTTGCAGAGAAACTCCCGGATAAATGGAATAGCCAGATTGGAGAAAATGGATGTGAGCTATCAGGCGGAGAATGCCAGTGAATGAGAATTTGATTCACCTGCATTGTTACGTTTGATTCAAGATAAAACGGTTCTTGTAATTGTTCAAGAGTATTCATGTTTTTACGTTCTGCCGATAGTGCTTTAAAGCATAGAACAGCCACCATTGTGGAAGGCTGTTCCCTTTGTATTTATGAGTTACAGGATCGATTCAAGTGTTCGATAGAATATTTACAACACTTCATCTAAATCTTTTTGCATTCGCAATCCTTCATGAATCAAACAACCGAAAATGATAGTTAGAATTCCCAGTGTTAGATTTATACCATCAATCAGAACAAAACTTCCATAGCTAAAAATCTCAAATCCAGAAGAATGATAACCTGGAAGACGCGGAAACAAAACCGAAGATGCCAGGAACAGCCAACCAATCATCTGAACACAGAGGACCAACGATTTAGAAAAAGGTTGATCTGACAAAGCAATTTTAAGCAATGATACAAAACAACAAAAAATACATAAAAAGAATAGCGTATTCCATGCAAAAGGAAGTACATTTGTCGATTGCCAAATATGTTCCTTCAAACAAATTACGATTTGCATAATGCCGACTATGGAAATAAGTCCGGTCATGAGTAGCGCAAGGAATAAAAGAATACGCATGCGTGTTGAAAATGTTTTCGAATGTTTAACAGAAATGAGACTATGAAGAAAAGTCTGTAAATAAGATCTTCTATGATAATGATAGGCGA
>MJGMH1__coassemble_2578_pt1 | contig 11517 bp, 15 predicted proteins | sample MJGMH1__metabat2_high_PE_009 | metagenome-assembled genome bin MJGMH1 | reverse complement strand
TTAATAATCATGCGTCCTTTTTCATCAGTCTCATAATACTTAAACTCTGTGGTATGAGATTAATTATGCGGCATTTTATTCCGATTATATCTGTGCGTTTGTGGACGGCAAGATCGCAAAATTCGGAACCGTGGAGGAGGTGATGACGAAAGAGGCATTGACGGAAATTTATAAAGTAGATTTTGAGATTATGAAGATTGCCGGGAAACCGTTATCAATCTATTATTAATCCGGTCTGTTGAAACGACGTAGAAACAGAATTTTAGAACAAAAGATTATTTGGAAGAGATAAGGAGAAAACAAGATGAAAAAATTGACAACTTTAATGCTTGCGCTTGCGATGGTATTTAGTCTTGCAGCTTGCGGAAATAAGAATTCAGGAACAACTTCAAAAGAAGATACAAATAAAACAGAAAAACCAAAAACAGTTACAATTAAAAGCTTTAATGCGAACAATGAAGAAACAGATTTGGAAGTGCCTTATGATGCACAAAGAATCGCTGTGATGGATATGGCAGCGCTTGATATTTTAGACAGTCTTGGATTGGGAGATCGTATAGTGGGTTCTTCCAGCACATCATTGGATTATCTTCAGGAGTACGTTACGAATGATGAAATTGTGGACCTAGGAACAATCAAAGAGGCAGATATGGAAGCAGTGATGTCGTGTGAGCCGGATGTGATCTTTATCGGAGGACGTCTTGCACAGTCTTATGATGCACTGAGTGAAATTGCACCGGTTGTCTACCTGTCCACAGACACAGAAATCGGACTGGTAAAAAGTGTGGAGAAAAATGCAAAGACGATTGAATCTATGTTTGGTGTGGAAGATGATGTGAAAGATCTGATGGACGGCTATGATGCGAGAATTGAAAAACTGAAAGCGTTTGCTGAAGGGAAAACTGCGATTATCGGAATGTGTACAAGTGGAGGATTCAATGTTCTCGGAAACGATGGACGTTGTGCTCTGATCGGCAATGAGGTTGGATTTGAGAATATCGGAGTAGATGGAAATGTCGATACTTCTACACATGGAAATGAGGCGTCATTTGAATTTGTGGTAGAGAAGAATCCGGATTACATTTTTGTATTGGACCGTGATGCAGCGATTGGTACAGATGGCGCACAGCTTGCAAAGGATATTATGGAAAATGAGCTGATTATGGGAACAGATGCTTATAAGGACGGAAAAATCGTCTACTTAGAACATCCTGCAGTTTGGTATACGGCAGAAGGCGGTGTAAATGCACTCGGATTTATGCTTGAAGATTTAGAAAACGCACTGTTAAAATAATAGATTTTATTTAAACTAGTAAAAATGTATAATTTTCTTCTGTTTACAGATACTATTTCCAAAGTTGGAAAGTACAGTAAATGGAGGAATTTTTATTATGAAAGCAACAGGAATTGTAAGAAGAATTGATGATCTGGGGAGAGTAGTCATTCCAAAAGAAATCAGGAGAACGCTTCGGATTCGTGAGGGAGACCCATTGGAAATATTCACGGCCCGTGAGGGAGAAATTATTCTGAAAAAATATTCACCGATCAGTGAGCTTTCCTCATTTGCAAAAGAATATGCGGAAAGTCTTGCAGTAACGTGCGGAGCAACTGTCTGCGTGACAGATCATGATCAGATTATTGCGGCATCGGGTGCGGGGAAAAAAGAATTACAGGACAAATATGTGAGCAAACAATTGGAACGTATTTTCAAGGAGCGGGAAGCAGTGCATGCATCGGCAGGGGAAAAGAAATATTTGGCGGTGATTGATGAACGGATACAGGAATATGAAGATGAGATCATTCATCCGATCCTGTGCGCAGGAGATGTCATCGGAGCGGTAATTCTGTTGGAAAAGAAGAAAAAACTTGGAGAGACAGAAGAAAAGCTCGCCGCATGTGCAGCTAATTTTCTTGGAAGGCAAATGGAACAATAGAAGCATAAAACCCTTCGGACAATCATAGATTGTGATATGCGAGGAGGGAATAGTATGGAAAAACAGGTTCAAAAAGAATCGAAGCTCATCTGGATCTTGAAATCACTGCTTGCGGCGTATCTTGTAACGGGCATATTGCTTGTGCTGCTGACATTTTTATTGTATCAGTTTGAGCTGGACGAACAGAAAGTGACCGCCGGGATTGTGGTGATTTATGTGGTGTCTACTTTTGTGGGAGGTCTTATATTAGGAAAGCTTACGAAAGTAAAACGATTTGCATGGGGCTTGACGCTTGGAGTGGTTTATTTTGTATTGCTGCTTTTGATATCGCTTGGGATATACAGGGGGATTGACGGGAACTGGAGCAATATTCTTACGACATTTCTGATGTGTGCCGGGGGGGGGATGTTTGGAGGAATGATTTCTTAAGTGATTCTTAACTGAAGTAGTAATCATGGATGGAAGTGTTCCAATCAGATAGATCATCAGATATGGATAGGCATATTTTAGCGCATCTTTGGAGGTAGCGAATAATAAGAGAAGAGGATTTGCAAAGAGCATGCCGACAAGCATCAGGATCAAAGAACAGCCACAGAGCAGCGTGAAAGAAATTCCCATGATTTGTCTGGCGTGTTCGACATCTTTTTTCCCTCTGCAGATTGAAAAAATCGGTGCGCCACCGGTGCCAAGCAGATTGGCAAAGGCGGTGATTATTACAATAATCGGAAAACATAGACCGACAGCCCCAAGGGCGGTAGTCCCAATATCCGGAATACGAGCGATATAGATGCGGTCGACAATGTTGTATAACAGTGCTAATAATTGAGCAATCAGCATCGGGAAAGCCGCATTTAAAAGATTACTTGTTGTGTTTCCATTTTCAAAATCAATTCGTTTCATCTGTACGTTTCCCCCTTGTGTTTTTCAGTGATATATAATATATAAATTTATTATAATATACCCTAAAATATATGGCAATTGTAGGAATTAACAAGCAGATGTGCAAAAACGGTATTAAAAATATGAAATTTGCTTTCTTTTAGAAAGATATATATGGTATAATTTTCTAAACCGAAAGTCAATCGTTCAGAAAAGGGGAGTACGATATGGAGAATCAAAAACAGCGTGTTTATGACGCACTAGAGCAACTGAAAATAAAATATGAGGTCGTGGAGCATGAACCGATACATACAATGGAGGATATGGATCGATTGGGGTTGCCACAAAAAGGTACATTGTGTAAAAATCTCTTTTTAAGAGATGCAAAAGGGAAACGACACTTTCTCGTAACCTGTGATGAGAAGAAGACCGTGGATTTAAAGACGTTGGGAAGACAGTTGGGGGCAGGAAATTTAAGCTTTGCTTCGGAAGACCGTTTAGAAAAATATCTAGGGTTAAAACAGGGAAGTGTATCACCGTTTGGATTGATGAATGACACAGAACATGCAGTGGAATTTTTTATTGACAAGGATTTGAGCCGATGTAAGAGTTTGGGAATCCATCCGTTAGAAAATACAGCAACCGTATTTTTATCATTCAAAGATTTAGATAAGTTTTTGTGGAATTTGGATGTGGATGCTATGAAGATTAAGCTGTAGAACAGTATGAATATAACAAGTTCAATCGGTTTTGGGACGCTTTGAATGCAATCTAGATGAAAAGGTGTTTTAGAAAAAAGGCCGGAGGCTTAGGTGCTTCCGGCTTTAGTTTACATCTATGACGGTCAGTTCGTCATTAAAATGGTCACTGTAATGCAGTTGATAATCGTTCGTAATAAAGACAGCCTGTACATCCGGCAGGCTGTTGATCAGTTCCATGCCTTTTTCTAATCCAAGTGCAAAGCAAGTTGTGCTCAGACCGTCACCGTCTACGGATTTGTCTGAAATAATCGTGACAGAGATTAAAGAATTATCGTAAGGATATCCGGTCTTTGGATTTAAAATATGATGATAAAAATTTCCATCTTTTTCAAAATAGCGTTCGTAGATACCAGAAGAAACGACAGATTTGTCGTTTATCTCTAAAGCTGCAATTGTCTCGCTGCGTTCGGCAAATGGCTTTTGAATGCCGATGTGAAATGGTGATCCATCTGGTTTTTCGCCGATGCAGAGTGTGTTACCGCCAAGGTCAATGATGGCGCTTTTAACCCCTTTGGAGATCAAAAACTCTTTTATCTGATCTGCGATATATCCTTTGGCAATTGCTCCGAAATCAAGTCCCATGCCATCTTTTGCAAATCGGATCTGGTCTCCTTCCAGTGTAACATTTTCATAATTTACCAAAGGAAGCGCATTTTTTAAAGCGGTATCATCCGGAACGATTTTCTCATCTGAAACAAAATCCCACATAGAAGAGATCGGTTCGATGGTAATATCGAATCCGCCACCCGAAAGACGGGAATAATAAAGTCCTTTTGAGACTAAATCTGCAAAATCTGAGGATACCGTAAATGCCCCGTCGTTTTGTGGTAAAGTCTTGTGATTCAGCTTGTAAAGCTCGCTGCTTTCTTTCGTACGGCTGAAGATATTCTCATACTTATCGCAGATTGCAAGTGCATCGTCCAACAGTGTCTCATCTTTTGAATCATAGATTTTTAAGGTGACGACAGTGTTGAGTTTAAATGCAGTTTTAGAAATTGGCTCCGTGCTGTCGGCTTGCTCTGGATGAATGAGCACGAAGATAAGAATCAGGAAAAAAATGCATGCAACACAAAAGGTCAGAATTCTTTTTTTAGTCTGTTCCATAAATATAATAGTCCTCCTTGTCAGTGAGTTTATTATAAGCGTTTCAAAAAGAACTTGCAATGAAAAGTTCTTTTGAAATTTATGTTGAAAAAGGCTATGTGTTTGGATATACTGAAAATAAAAAGGGGGCAGTGATTATGAGAGCAATGCATCCGGTAAAAGTGTTTCCAACAGACAATGCGATTAGTGCTGAGATGGAAGCAGGTCTGTTGCAGAAAGAGGAAATCCCGTGCTATATAAAGGATTTGGAGACGGGAGATTATCTGAGTATCTATATGGGATATTCTGTATTTGGAAAAGAGATTTATGTAGATGAAGAGGACTATGAACGGGCAAAAAGACTGCTGGATTCTGTCACCCCTGACAAATCCAATGTTGAGGAGGACTTAAAGGTAAAGAAAGCCAGGACACCGAGAATCGCAGCGTGGTTTGCTTTGGTTATCATAGTGGTGCCGATTATTATTGCCTTGATTAACAGTGTGTGGAATTAAGTGGATGCAGGAGCGAAAGCTCCTGCATTTTTATGTGGTTTCGCAGCTATTTTTTGTAGATATTTGTGAATATGGGTTGACAGCTGCGCACTCTGTGCATATACTGTGTATATAAAAATAAACAGTATATGCACAGGAATAAACAAGGAGGAGTGGAGATGGAAGCATTACTACATGTGAATCATTTGGAAAAGAATCTGGATGAATTTGTGTTAAAAGATGTGAATCTGACGTTGCAGCCGGGATATATAATGGGATTGATTGGTGTGAATGGCACAGGAAAGACAACACTGATACAGACAATTTTAAATTTGTATAAGAAAGACGCGGGAGATGTTTATGTTAACGGCTATTCAATGGAGGAACAAGAGCGGGAAGCGAAGGATCAGATTGGATTTGTGCTTGATAAAAATGTGTTTGAGGAATCATTGAGTGTGTGGAAGAATGCAAAGCTTTTTGGAAAGTTATATTCTAGATTTGATGAAGAAGTTTTTCGAGAATGCTGCGAACGATTTCAGGTGCCGCTGAATCAGAAGGTTGGAAAACTGTCGACAGGATATCAGGTGCGGTTTCAGCTTGCATTTGCACTTTCTCATGATGCGAAACTTTTTATTCTGGATGAGCCTGCATCAGGATTGGACCCATTATTTCGAAAAGAATTGATGAGATATCTGCAGGAAATTGTGGAAGATGGAACGAGAAGCGTACTTATGTCCACGCATATCACAGAAGATTTGGATCGCATTGGAGATTATATATTGCTGATGAAAGATGGACGGATTGTATGGGACTTACAAATAGAAGAAGTGCGGGAGCGTTATCTGATCGTCTATGGCACAAAAGAAGAGGTAGAACAGTTTCGGCAAGGAAAAGTGATCTACAGGTCTTTTGGAGAATACAAAAATTATGCATTTACCAAAAAAGATATGAATATCGATTATGGCGGATATAGGACAAAGCAGCCGTCACTGGAAGAAGTGATGTACTGCCTGGAGAAGGGAGGATACGAAGATGTATAGAGTGATGATGATGGTGATGCTGAAAGATATGTGGAGATATGTGAAGAAAGAGAAATTTTCTCTGCTTTGGTATATGCTAATAGTAGCCATTGCTTTTCAAAATATGGCGGTGCTTTTGGGAATAGAGACAGTACAAATCATTAGCATAAATCTACAAATGGCAGATTTGAAAAAAATGATTTTAGTCTGTGCAGTTTTTTCCCTTATATGTATTGTTCAACTGATGCGTGGCATTCCACTTCGTATTTGTAAAGCAATGTATCTATGCCCGGCAGGAGAAAAAGAGAAGGAACGATATTTATTCGGAATGCTTGTTGTGAAAGTTGTCGTCGGAATGATTTTTATTGGAGTATCTTTAAAATGTTTGGTAGGAGTCGCATTTTGGGGCGGAGATATCATGTTTACGGTTATAATGTATGGACTTTGTTTTTTTACGCTGTTAAATGTGAGTCTGACTTTTCGAATGGGTGATACCGGGGAGCGAAGAGTCGATGAAAATGGATATGTGATTCAGACAAAGACAGAGATTGTCGTAAAGGTATACTGGACGTGTACACTTCTGGTACAGTGGGTCATTCTCTTTGCGGACACGGTTATCTCAATGACTCCTCTGGTGAGAGGAATCATTTGGGGAGTTTGTTTTTTGATAAATCTGTTTTTTGTCGTGGTGTATGTGGGAGCCTTTTTGAAGGAGATCCTTTTATATGAAAATGTCTATTGTCAGAGACCAAAAAGAGACGATGTGCAGTATGATATTTGTTAATAACGAGAGGAGGAACAGACTTGGAAATTATCATACGGGAAAATGACAGTTTGCCAATCTATGAACAGATTGTGCGGGAAGTAAAAAAGGCGATTATTAAAAAAGAGATTATGCCGGGTGATATGATGCCGTCCATCCGAGCGCTTGCCAGAGAGCTGGAGATTAGTGTTATCACGACAAAACGTGCATATGAGGAGCTTGAAAAAGAGCAATTAATCTATTCGGTGGCGGGAAAAGGATTTTATGTAAAAGCGAGAAACAGAGAATTGCTGAAAGAAGATCAGATCCGCCAGATAGAAGAAAAGATGATGGATGCGGTGGAACAGGCAAAGGAGATGGGAGTGTCTCTTCGGGAGCTGAAAAAAATGTTGGAAATGTTTTATGTGGGAGGGCGATAGTATGTCTGGAGTATTACAATGTGAGCATGTGGCGCGGTCGTATCAGGGATTTGCATTAAAACCAATGTCATTTGAGATTGAAAAAGGATATCTGACAGGACTTGTGGGTGTAAATGGAGCGGGGAAATCTACGCTTTTGAATATTCTGGCAGGTATTGATGACAGGTATCAGGGAGAAGTCATCATTGCCGGGAAAAATCTGCGGACCGAATATGAGGAAGCAAAGCAGAAGGTGGCGCTGGTATCCGAGAAGCTTTCATATTTTATGGATAAGACACCTTTGGAAAATGGTGAATTGCTTGGGGTTTATTTTGAACGGTGGAGTATGGAGGAATTGTATCTTTGGCTGGACCGGCTGGAAGTACCGAAAGGACAGCCGATTTATCAGCTTTCTAAAGGAATGTATATGAAATATCAACTCGCCTTTGCAATGTCTTATCAGCCGGAGTTTTTGCTGCTGGATGAGCCGACGGCAGGATTCGACCCGGTATTTCGAAAGGATTTCATCGGAATCATACAGGATATCAGAGATCGGGAAATCGGTGTGCTGATGTCCACTCATATTATCAGTGATATTGATCAGATTGCAGACTATGTAATGCTTATTGATGATGGAGAGTTAAAGTTCTCCAAGACAAGAGAGGAGCTTGGAAATCATTCTATACAGGAACTGATAGGACAATATGGACATAAGAAAGCGACAGTCAGAGATCTTTTGAGGAGGGAATGAGATGAGAGAAATGTATCGAAGAGAGAAGCGGAGAATACGATTTGAAAGATGGAGTTGGATTACCATCACGTGGATTCTGTATCTTATAAAATTACAAGGACAAGTACCTTCATTTTATTCGCAACATTATGAGGAAAGAACAAATATGATATTGGATTTTGATGCAAGCATATTGATTTTTTTAGGATTCTTTCTTCTGTTATCTGTAAACGATACTCTCTTTTTTATACGAGAGCAGGGAAAGAAAGTTTATTTGTTAGAAAAATATGCAATTGTACCGATGCGTAAGAAGAAATTATATGAAGTGCGGGTGAGATTGTTTTTAGAGACTATTCTTTATTTTATAATCGGTGCAAGTTGCATTTACGCAATCATGACAATTGCCAATGACTGTATATTTTCTCCTGCGGTTCTTTGTTTCGGTGCGATTAAGGTTCTTTGCGGCTGGATGATTATGATGATTTTGTTTATTGTGTTTTTGGATTTGTATCAGGAACGCCAGTTTCGAAAAAAATAGAGGGACGGAATCTTTCGGAATTCTTAAGATTTTCATGGCGGGAAATTTAAACTTTCTAAGCTACAATACAATTAAATCAAATGAAGTAACGAAAGGATGAGTATTATGATTATGCAAAAGAAAGGATTATTATTATTTTTATGTTCCCTGATTCCAGGAGCGGGAGAGTTATATATGGGATTTAAGAAACGCGGCGTCAGTATGATGGCAATCTTTTGGGGAATTGTCGCACTGGCATGTGTATCGGGATTAGAATGGTTTGCACTGGCGCTTCCGGTTGTCTGGGCATATAGTTTTTTCCAGGTACACAATTTGAAATCTTTGCCGGAAGAAGTGTTCTACTTGCAAAAAGATGAATATGCATTTCACTTTGGCTATGTCTTGGAACACAAACGAGAGATGCTGAAAAAGTATCGGGTAGTGATTGCAGCAGTATGTATTTTACTTGGAGGTTCGGTGTTGTTCCATACTTTTGGAGATATTTTATATTATTTACTTCCGATACATTTGGCGGATTCATTTGCTATGGTAAGTGGAATGATAAAAAATGCAGTTGTGGCGGTTGTCTTTTTAGGCGGTGGTATTTACCTTGCCGTAAACAAAGAGAAATGGCAGGATTTTTTTGAAAAAGAAAATTAAGAAAAATTGCGGGCGATAGGAAACTTTCGTCCGTATTTTTATGCACTTCAAAGGTGGAAAAAGGTGAGATTTTGGGATATACTGTAACAAAATGCAAGTGGAAGGGAAAGTAGAGCAGATATGAGTAAAAAAATTACAGTTGCAGGAATTGGTGGCGTTGGAGGATATCTTGCCGGAATGTTGGCGGATACCTATGATGAAGTTTCATTTATTGCGAGAGGTGAACGAAAGAAAAGTCTCGAAGAGAATGGGCTTGTATTACACAGTGAATATCACGGAGAAGTAATTGCTCATCCAAAGAAAGTGGTGGAGCGAGCAGATGAGCTTGGGATACAAGATTATATTTTTATATGTGTGAAAAATTATTCTTTAAAAGAAGTTTGTAAGTCACTGAAAGGCTGTGTGGGAGAGCGGACGATTCTGATTCCGGTCATGAATGGCGCGGATCCGGGAGAGCGTGTGAGAAAATATATTGGAAAAGGAATGGTTGTGGATTCCTTGATTTATATCCTATCCTATACGAAGGAGGATTTTTCAGTAGTGCAGAAAGGGAATTTTGCCGATATTAAGATTGGAATTTCCAATGCGAATGAGAGGGAGAAAAAGGCAGTAGAAGACGTATACCAGTTGCTGAGAGGGGCGAAGGTGGACTGCGTTGCTGCGGAAGATATTGAGGCAGAGATTTGGAGAAAATACATATTTAACTGTGCGTACAATGTGCTGACCGCTCATTATCGGGAAAATGTCGGAGAACTTCGTGCAGATGCAAAGAAGCGGGAAGAGTTTCGCCGATTATTGCAGGAGGCTTATGAAGTCGGGAAGGCAAAAGGAGTGCATCTGGAGGAAGAAGATATAGTAAGGCACCAGAATCGATTTGAAAATAAACTTGCAGATGATGCGACAAGTTCACTGCAAAGAGATGTGGAGGCTGGGAAGCACAATACAGAGCTTGAGACATTTTGCGGATACATTGTCCGTGTGGGGAGAGAGCTTGGGGTAGATGTTTCGCTCACGGAGAAATTTTACAGGATGGATTCGTGAGTGCGTATTTTCTAGAAATCAGGATTGCAAAAAAGGAGCAGGTATGCTAGTATAGATTCATTCCCACAGAGATTCTATCTGTGGGATATTTCAAAAGGCTTTTTGCCGTTCAGGAGGGATTCCCTCATGTTACCAGTTTAAATAATAATAGATAAAGTTTGCATGGAGTCTCTTGCTCAACTTCTCTTTTTTTCGTATACTTAAATAAGGGAGATTTTCTGTTTATCTGAGATTTTTCCATGTAAATGGAAGGGAGAATTTTATGTCAGGAAAAGAAAATCGAGAAATTAAAAATAGTGTATTTGTAGATTTATTTTATGAAGATGAGTCAGCAGAAGCAAATGAGATTGCGCTTTTTAATGCAATTTATGGTGAAACACTGCCAGAGGGAACTGTAATTCGCAAATTTCGGGTAAATAACATTATCTATATGAATTTTCAAAATGATATTTCATTTGATGTAGGTGGGAAAGTAATTGTATTTGGAGAACATCAGTCTACTATTAATGAAAATATGCCACTTCGAAGTCTTTTGTATATCGGTCGTGCTTATGAGCAGATAGTGCCAATTCGTGATCGGTATAAGAGAAAACTTGTTCCACTTCCAACTCCGGAGTTTTATACTTTTTATAATGGAAAGGGAAAATGGGGAAAAGAAAGAGAGTTGCAACTATCAGATGCATATATTGTAAAGGATTCAGAACCAAGTTTGCAATTGAAAGTGAAAGTCATAAATATCCGTTCTAATGAACATCATGAAATATTGGAGAAATGTCCAATTTTAAAGGAGTACAGTGAGTTTATGGAAACGGTTGAGAAGTATCAGGCGGGTGGTGTGGAGGAGCCTTACAAGAAGGCAATTCAGGAATGCATTGAAAGAGGAATTCTTGCGGACTATTTAAGAAGAAAGGGAAGCGAGGTTTTAAATATGTTAGTGGCTGAATATGATTATGAGATGGATATAGAAGTTCAGAAAGAAGAGGCGTTTGAAAGTGGAAAGGAAGAGGGACAGGCAATTGGAAAAGAGAAAGGGATGGATATGCTTGGAAAACTTGTTCAGTGTTTGTTGGAAGATGGTCGTACTAACGAATTGAAACTGGCAACAGAAGATAAGGAATTTCAGAAAAAGCTTATGGAGGAGTACGGAATCAGAGATGTGAAAGCAACTGAGTAAAAAGAAGGGAAAGGGGAGTGTAAAATAAAGTGTGTAAGTTACCGGTAACCAAAACTTACGCACTTTA
>MJGMH1__coassemble_2477_pt1 | contig 13226 bp, 16 predicted proteins | sample MJGMH1__metabat2_high_PE_009 | metagenome-assembled genome bin MJGMH1 | reverse complement strand
ATTGTTTTCTTTCAGATAGTTGCCCATCATCTCCCGAAGAGCAGCTTTTTGTGGGCTATCTTTTTTCCTTGCCATAAAATAAACCTCCAAACTAGTAAATTCATTTTACATCAGTTTGAAGGTTTACACAAACTTTGGGATACTCCCGAAGATTCCCCGTCACGCATTTTTATTTTGCAGCTTTTTCGGCAAAATCAGTTGTTACAAGGTCTTCGTAAGGTGCTCGCTTAGCGAGTTCATCAGCAGATTCCAGAATGTTTTGCAAAAGTTCAAAGCTTTCTTTTTCAAAGATTAGATTTTCTTTCCAAGTCTCCTGCTCATAGTAGCGGGTTACAATCGTTGTGATAGTGTCTAAATCTGTCTCTTTGAACTGTGGTGCAATGATTTTTGCAATTTCTTCCGGAGTATGTGTTTGTACGTAGTCCATTCCTTTTTGCAGTGCATCCGTGAATCCCTGAATGACTTCTTTGTTTTTTTCGATATAGCTTTTCTTTGCAGAAAATGCGGTGTAAGGAACATATCCACTGTCCTCGCCGAGAGAAGCAACAACATATCCCTTTCCACCTTTTTCCAAAGTGGTAGCTCCTGGCTCAAATTCAACAGATTAATACTGTTTACTGTACCTCTATACTAAAAATTTAAACCCACATAATTTGTGTGTGTTTTTATCTACATAGATTTCTTTGATTGTGGACTTCCAAAAGGCTTGTTTGTGTTCATCATTGAATGTTTGATACATTTCAAGCCAGTTACCTGAAAAAGTGTTAAGGAGCTCGGAGTACCTACTTAATACATCAGCAGATACAGATGAAGTACATTTGGATATTTCAGACTGCAACCGTTCATATTCAACATCATAAAATTCTTCGCTGATTCTCCCTTTTTGATACATTTTATTCAGTCTGTCTAATTCGTCTTCCAAACGATTTACGTTCACTGAGGAAGAGAGCTCCTTTTGTTGTTTCAAAGTAAGATTCATGTATTCTTTCTGTAAAGCATCAAAAATATTCTCTATCATAAAATTTTCAACAGTTTTTTCACTGATGAAAGCAGAAGAATGAGCTTTGTACTTTCGGATACAGGTATAAGCATATCGCTCTGAAATATTTCCATCCTTTAATCGATGCTTTTTGGTTCGACCTGAAAACTTTCTGCCACAAACAGGGCAGAGGATTAAAGAAGAAAATATGTATGTGTGATTGCTGTTTGGTTTTGTCTTTGATTGGGATACTTCCCGGATTATTTTATATTGCTCACAGGTTATGTATGGCTCACAATAGTTCGGATTTCCTTTCCATTTTCCGGCATATTTTTCATTTTTAAATAAGCGGTCAATTTTATTCCAGGAAGGATAACGTTCTCCGTATTTATCGTGAATGTATCTATCAACTTTTCGGATGGAAAAGCATTTGAAATAATACTGAAAAGCATCCTTTACAATATCACTTACAGCATCATCCTTTATAATACGGTTGTTTACTATTTTGTATCCATAGGGAGCACACATACCGCTTGTTACTTCACCAATAGCTCTTTTGTAGTCAAGTACCGCCTTGATTCGCTCACTTGTGCGGTCGCATTCAGCCTGATTGACCGAAAGCATGATGTTAATGACCATCTGACCATTGGCAGTAGAAGAGTCATAGTTTTCAAAAATAGTTTTCCAATAACAATTGTGTGCTTGTAAAATTTCTTCGGTAATATTGTAGTCTTTGATGTTACGGAACCATCGATCTAGTTTGGTAACCAAAATCATATCTATTTTATTTTCTTTGACGTCGTTAAGAAGACGGGTCAGCTCCTTGCGCTTGCTCATTGGTTTCCTTGCAGAAACGCCTTCATCCGCATAGACATCGACAATGATATAATTGTTACGAGTTGCATAATCTACTAAAACTTCCTTCTGAGCCGGAAGAGACAGACCATTTAGATGTTGCTCTTCTGTGCTGACCCGGATATAGATTGCACATCTTAACACTTTTTCTGCCATAGTATTCCTCTCCTTTGTAAATTATAATAAAAAAATGTATAAAAATAGCAGTTATCAAAAATATGTTCCAATTACGCGGCTGTTGCGAGGATGATACAATATCTGTGGGGTTAATGTGTTTTACACATTTTATTGTACATCTTCGGGCGTATGTTGAGCCGTTCTTGTTGCTGCAGGGGCGGTTTTTAATTTTATAATAAATCCAGTATTGCTGGGCAGAAATAAGTTGTATTTCGAACTTTATCATCTTTACATAATATTCCCTTATCAACAAATTCATCTAACATATTATAGAGAGTTCCCTTACTACCAGGAATTGTTTCTTGAATCTGCTTCGCTTTAAACATTGGTCTTTTAAAAATCTCATCTAATAAAGTTATTGCATACTTTGAACTTATATTAGATACACAAATATCCTTGAAAGCATTATAATGATCAAGCATCTGCATTGCTTTCCGTGTATTTATTTCTGCTTGTTGTATAACACCTTCTAAAAAGTATTTAATCCATGTCGAATAATCATTATTTTTTGATACTGCGGATAATTTTTCAAGATACCTATTTCTGTCTTTTTCAAAAAAGGCACTCATATAGAATGTTGGAACCGGAAGTATTTCACGATAATATAAGAAAAGGGGAATTAATAGTCTTCCAATCCTTCCATTTCCATCTTTAAATGGGTGAATCATTTCAAATTGGCAATGTAGTAAAGCTGCTTGAACCAATAAATCGACTTCATCGTAATGAATGTATTGTTCTAAGTTACTCATGTACTCTATAGTTAATTCAGCTGGGAGTGGGGTGAAAGTAATTTCGTTTGAGTTTCCGATGTAATTCTGTTCGGTTTTGAATTCCCCAGGATTCTTGGTTTGCCCCCTCACGTTATCTAAGAGAATTCTGTGCATTGATTTTATCAAACGAACACTTAAAGGTAATTTGCGCATTCCTTCTTCTGAGCCATCTGAAATTGTTGACATCTCTTCTAGTGCGTAGAATAATGCGCTTCTATAATTCATTATTTCTTGCATTTCGTCTTCGGAAACAGATACTTCGTTTCCAGCATCGTAATTAACAAAGTCTTCAATAGTTGCATGTGTTCCTTCGAGTTTTGAAGACAACACAGCTTCTTGGGAAACTAATGGTGATATCAAAAGCATGGGGTTTATAGTATTGATTAAAAAACCTCTATACGTCCCTATTGCATTATTTGCCTTTGATATTAATTTGATTATTTCACAGTCGAATAACGCAGTAGAAAGTTCTACTGGTAATTTTTGTGGTATATGTGGTTTTGGCATTTTTTTATAAATCTCCTCAAAATTCATTGCGCATTCCGCCTTTCTCTTTAGTTCAGAATTTCTGTGATATTTATACTATGATGTTTTTTAGTACAATATAGCATCTGTTTTTAAACTAACAATTTTATAGTTTAATATTTTATTATTTTTTAGAATATATTCTATTTTAGTTTAAAAACTAACAATTTTTTAAACTAATTATATACATTGGCTTAAAAAGGACAATATTGTGAACTACTCCGACTTATAGAAGTCGGAGCTTCCTGCTTCAACCACTACTGCATTGGCTACGATACTACGTAACGAAACGTCTTACACAATGTCCACAGGCGTTGATTTGGGCAGTCCCTGCCCTATTATGTATTTCTTTTCTTATGCTATCAACACTTCCCTTCATCTGCATAGACATCTACAATAACATAATTATTACGATTTGCATAATCTACTAAAACTTCCTTTTGAGCTGGAAGAGACAGACCATTTAGATGTTGTTCTTCTGTGCTGACCCGGATTTAGATTGCACATCTTAACACTTTTTCTGACATAGTATTTAGTTCCTTTGCTTGAAATATCTAGATATTTATAAAATCCGTTACTTATAAATAGTATAAGAGTATTTCTTCTAAAAAACAATGTATTTTATGGGGATTGTCCAAATTGGCAGAAATAAAAATATACTAAGGGTAAAAGAGACGCATCTAGGTAATATTGACAAGATGATGTAAATGTATATAATTATAAATAGACAGTTTCCTACCAAAGTTTATGTTTACATAGTACAAAAGATTCATATAAGATTTGCCTTATAATAAATTTATATGTGTATGGGGCGAATTTTATGAAAAATAAGGTAATTAAATTTTATGAATACAAAAAGAAGAAGAGGGGTGTTATTATGTGCAAGATATTAAAAGATATAAATGGGAAGACTGCATTGGAACTTCTTAATATGTACGACATTCCTTTAGAACCACCTATTCAATTGTCCAAGCTACTCCAACGGATTGGAATAGCAACATCTGGTATTAATTTTTCAGATATTGAACAAGAAGCTGGTTATCAGTATGGACAAATTTTAGGGGCGGCTATTTCAAAGGGTGAGAATTTGACTATTTTTTACCGCAAACAGGATACAGAGAACCGCCAAAGATTTACTATTGCCCATGAATTGGCACATTGTTGTTTACATACAGGCAATTTACAGCAAAACCATATTGAGTTACGAGAAGACACATCTTTAAAAAGTGGGAAAGAAATGGAAGCAGATATATTTGCAGGGGAATTGCTGATACCAGAGTCATCTTTAGTTAGAGTATACAATCAATTTTATCTTCCATCCCTAGAATCTTTGGCGAAGATTTTTAGTGTATCTACGAATGTTATGGCTGCAAGGTTGGATTACTTGTCCATGCCATATTTTAAGGATGCGGAAATTACATATACATAAGGAGTAGATAATGGAAGAAAACCAAAGAGACGATCAGGAACAAAATGATAATATTGCTGTTAGTGCTTTGAGGGGAAAAATGGATGCAATAGGAAAGGTTGATTTTGAGGAACCCCATAAAACATCAGCAGCGGAGTCTATTATAAAAAACGCAAATAATAAGTTTTTGTTGGATGTGCTTTCTCCACAGATAAAGCAAAATGAGGAGAAGAAAAGGAAGCATAAAGACTGGTTAATGAAGGCTATGGGTGCATTTCTCCTCTTACAGTTTATCCTTGTAGCAGTAATAGTTGGTTATAGTGGTTTTTGGATTGTAAAGTCACATACTGATAAAAATCCGTTTTCTGATTCAACGATACAGTTGATTTTTACTTTTATAGGTGCGTATATTACATCTGTAGTTGTTGAATTGATTGCTATTCTTAAATATATTGTAAAGAATGTGTTTGATACATCGATTGCTGGTATGGTAAATAATTTTAAAGACGATAAAAACACATAAAAATAATCCCCCACTCAAAAGGGAGTAGTGGAGGATTATTTTTTGTGCATTATGCAATTAAATCAATTAAGTTATTACGAGTCCACGTTTGGATACGTTGGAATTACTCGCAAAAGGTCTAAAAGTTTCAATTTTGGATCTTTTTGAATCTGATTACAAATAAGTGTCCCACATCTGGGACAAATCCCCAAAACCGCGTTAGATTTCCGTTAGTTATGTGTATGTATAGTAGATAGCAAAAAGATAGAACTATCAAAGAACAAATGTTCGATAAACTATTGAAATAAATGGAAAAATATAGTAATATTCAATTAAGGAATTTCGAACGTGCGTTCAAACACAGCGAACACGGGAGGGGTACATATTATGGGAAACGATCACAAAAAAATAATTATTGTAATGGTTGAGCAGCTAGATGAATCAGATATAAGATTCCTGGTACAAATATATACCATTATCAAAAAGTATCTTAACAGGAGGGGAAGACATTAGTCTTCTCTTCCTGTTTTTAAGTTGTCAACTAATTTTGCACTGATATCCCTCAAAGTCTCTTGTGATTTTGGGGAGAGTTCTTGATATGTTTTCATAACAGCCTTGATGATATTATAAAGTTCATTTTCTCCATCATCGGCTAACAAATCTTCTACATATGCGGCAAACTCATCTTCATCAGGAAGAGAAACAAATATTTCACCTTCTCCAGTTCTGAGCCAATCTTCAGTTACTTTAAATTCTCGGCATACGGATTTAAACATTTGTTCTGTAACATTTCTGTTGCCGCTTTCTATGTTTGATATTGCTGTTCTTGTTACACCCAATCTTTTTCCAAATTCTTCCATTGTTAAATTTAAAGTTTTTCTAAGTTGTTTAATTCGTGTGTTCAATATGTCACCTCTTTTCTAATTTTAATTATACATACAAAAACGAATGTGTCAATGCAAAACGTCACAAAGATAACAAAAACCATTGACAAACGTATCTTAGTGACTTATAATGGTCACAAAGATACGGAAGAGGTGAGAAAAGCAATGTCAGAAGAATTGAAACGGTTAGTGGAAGAAACAGTTACCAATATGAAACAGATGGACAGAGAAAGTCTTTTGATTATGAAAAGTAATTCAGAGGTTTTGAAAATCAGAGATAGTCTGGACAAAACCAATTCAGAAAAGAGGGCGGGATAGGAGGTAAACAGAAATGTGGAAAAATGGTAGGACAACGTAACAAGTACAAACTGTACTACATACACATTAGCGAGGTGATTAGATGAATGAATATCAGACAAACAGAATCAAGCAAACATTGCTAGAGTTGTTTGAACATCAGCATGGAGTAAAAGTGAAAATAGTAAAAACCTGGACTCAAGAAGAGGAAGAGGAACAGGAAAAGTAAGAAAGGAGAAGCGGATATGGGACAAATAGAACAAGTAAACAATGTAGAGCAGAAAATAGACAGAACGTTGTCAAATATGTGGCTTGATGCGATATGGATGCGGGATCAGTTAGGAGAAGAACATGAGTTGTATAACGCTTTTCATAAATTGATGGGAGACATCAATCATGTACAGTGCCAGCTGTCCAGATACGCGGAAAAGAAAGAAATTCCGATGGGGTATAACAGGGATGCAAAACAGCAAGTACAGACAGCCAAGCACAAGCCAATGAAGAGGTGAGGGTATGAGCGAAGCTGTCCATGGAAGCTGAAACACTTCAATGATGTGTGAACCGGAGAAAGAGAGGCGGTGTTAAGGTGGAGAATCTATGTAAGATAATCGGGATTATTCTTTTGGTTATTTTTCTGCTTTGCCTATATGGAGTGGGAATTACGATATTTTTTATAGTATTTTGGGCTTTTATACTTTTCCAAAATTACGATTAATGCCGCAAATAGAGAAACACATAGAACAATATGGCAGAAATAAAAATTAGGAAGACACTATACAAGGTTTTAACTATATCAAAAATAAGAGCATAGTATATGAAGCTTACTATCCCATAACTTCCAAGAAGCAAGGATAATATGATTAAACAATAAATCAATTTATCCAATTTATTTAGACGTTTAAAGAAATCAAATATAGAATCACAAGGAAATCCGAGATTCCTTTTTAATTTATCATAGTCTGAACATACTTGATATCTAAAGCAGGATAAATTGTAGAAGTTTGCTTGATTATCGTTTGTAGAAACTTTTAATTTTTCCAAAAGTTTAAGTGTTTTTGGAAAAGCATAAGGATAGTTTTTATAAATAATTTTTTCTACTTTTTTTAGATATATGTTTTGGTGTTCTTGAGTAATTTTTTGATTAAAAAATTGTTCGGTTAGCAAATAAAGTGGCAGATATACATTTTCAAATTGTACTTTTCTAATTTCATATTTTTTGGGGCGATTTAGAGAATATCGAGTAACAAAAAATGTGATAAGTGATGGAACTACCATTTTGGCGTAATCGAAAATTATGAAGTATAAATTTTCAGGTGTTAAATCAGAAAACATGGTGATTAGTCATTCCTTTCGTTATTTAGTAAGAAGAGTATATCAAAGAATGGAATCGAAAAGCAATAGATAATAAAGAGGTGATGAAATGTCAGGAGGAGACAGAGCATTCGTAAGGGGATAATAGGAAACCATGATCTTTACGAATGCTAGTCTGTCAAAGCATATTGGGGGACAGTGTGTTTTGACAGGCTGGACAAGCCTGAATATAAAAGACGGAATTACAGATTACAGACAACAAAATATAGAATTGGCGGAGATTCTCCCCACGGTGTTACAGGGACAGCGATAAAAAAACTGTAGTATATGATAAACAAATCCGGCAGAGGTACGCGCAATGACAGGTCTGCTTCCACGTCATGAAAGTTGCGGTGGTTATGATATACGAGGCTTTGAGACTTTCTGAAAATCGTAATAAAAAATAAAATGTAGTGCAGGCAGGATGCAATACTCTTGTCGGCATATTCGTTGTAGAAAAAAAGAAAGCATAATAGGTAGCAGTGGTTGGGGAAGTGCCAACCTTTAGACTATAGGATAGCGCTGTGTCTTTCTAAAACTACAACAGGAGGGAAACATGGAAAAAAGATATTATTGGATGAAATTAAAAGAAGATTTCTTTACGACACCACGTATTAAGAAATTAAGGAAAGTACCAGGGGGAGATACCTTTGTGATGATTTATTTAAAGATGGCGATGTTGTCTTTGAATAGTGATGCGGTACTAGTATTTGAACATATTGAAAACACCTTTGTGGAAGAAATCGCCCTGAAGATTGATGAAGATGAGAATAGTGTATTTATTACCGTAGAATTTTTGGAAAAGACAGGGCTGATGGTAGAAATCGCAAAGGACAGATATAAACTTGTTGAGATTGAAGACTGTATTGGCAGCGAATCATCCTCGGCAGTACGTCAGAGGAAATCCAGAGAACTGAGAAGGGTAAAAGAGATGAATGCCATCCCTGAGAATATGAGAAAGTGTGACAATGTCACATCCACGTCACGGGTTTGTACTGAGATTGACCCAACATATGGTATTTTTAAAGAAAATAAAGGGATAAGTTGTGACAATGTCACGCCGATGTCACAAGAATGTAACGGGGAAAAAACAGGGTGTGACAATGTCACATACGTGTCACACCCATGTCACACAGATATAGATAAAGATATAGATATAGAGAAAAAGAAAGAGACTTACGTCTCTAAAGAAAAAGAATTTCCCGAAAAGCGGTTTGAGGAGAAAGTGATTGATGAATTTATTGAATTACTTCTGCGAAATGAACCATTGCTCCGTGTACCAGTGACAGAGGAGCAAAAAAAGAAATGGTATGATCCAATTGAGAAACTGAGGGAAAGAGGCTATACAGAGGCTGATATTCTAAATACCATGCGGTATGCACTGACAAACAACTTCTGGAAGGCGCATATCCTAACACCGGAAAAGTTTAAGATAAAGTTTTCCCAGTTGTTGTTGAAATACCGCTCAGAGCAGACGCAGCAAGCAAAACCATCTTTCAACAACTTTACTGGCAGACAGTATGACATGGAACAGTTGGAGATGGAGCTGCTACAGACAGGCACTTCCACGAAAGTGTAAAAGTATATCACAACGTAAGCCATTGTTATGGCTGCACAATCAGGTTGGATGGATGTGGTGCATCAGGACTGAAAAGGCTGGTGCATCACAGCACAAAGTCTGTTTTAGAAAAATGTACCGATATTCGGCACGGGAAGAGAGGAAGAGGGAAAGATGAAAGATATAACAGTATATACGATATGGAATGAAAAAGGCGGGGTAGGGAAGACGACAACGACAGTGAATCTTGCGAGTATTTTTGCGGAAAAAGGGAAAAAGGTACTTATAATTGATAATGATCCGCAGAATAACACAACACCATTTTTCACAAAAGCGAACGAAAATAAATATACGGTTTATGATTTGATTAAAGAGCCACAAAAAATAAGACGCTGCATTTACCGGACAAAGTATAAAAATATTGACATTGTAAAAGGTAGCAGCAAAATCAGAGACGATCTTTGCCAGATAGAAAGTATTGGACAAGCACTTAGTCAGGTTTCAGGAAGATATGATGTGGTTCTGATTGATTGCAGAACTTCACATGAAAATCTTACTTATAGTGCCTTGCTTGCATCAGATGTCATCTTAACACCTGTTCTGCTTGATGGATATTGCAGGGATAATCTTGCAAGTGTCAGAGAGAAGGTGGAAGAAATCCGTCGATCAAAAGAAGAGATAAAATGGTTTGTATTTGCGAATCAGGTGACTAGCCAAAAAGCGCAAAAGGAAATCTATGTGGATATGGTAAACTGCCATGACTATCCATTTTTAGAGACTTGTGTTGTGAGACGTGCGGCAGTCAATAATGCGTTAAAGCTACGGAAGCCATTGATCCGACACGCTGGAATGAACCAGTCAACACTTGACTTTAAGGAGCTGGCAGAGGAGCTAGAGAGCACCACGTAATGAGGAGGAATGAGAGATGCCAAAAATGACAGAGCTGTTTGGTCAGAAAGATGAAAAGAAGATTGACCGTAAATGGGTCACAACTTGGGTTCATTATTCAAAGCTTAAGAAAAACCCCGGGCAGTACAAGGAACGTACAAGAGAGGTTGTGGAAGAACTAGCAGATATGATTGAGGCAGATGGGGGAGTGCTACAGAATCTGATTGTCCGAAAATGTGATGCGGATCAGTATGAGATTGTTGCAGGACACCGGAGAACTTTAGCCTGTCAACTGCTTGTAGAAGAAAGGAATAAGAAAGAATATGCATTCCTTCCATGTGTGATCCGCAATGTAAGTGATGCAAAATCAAGATTTTCTCTTGTATCGACTAATGGATATGGTATCAAGACAGCTTATGAGACGATGCATGAAATTGAAGAGATGCTGTATCTGCTGGAAAATTATCCGGAGGAGTTCCCGGAACTACAGGAAAAGGGAAGAATGGTCGAGAAGTTAGCAAAGAGACTGAACATGTCTCGCTCAGTTATTTCCGACTACCAAAATATTTCACACAATCTTTGTGAAACAGGGCGTGAGATGTTCAAAGCAGGAGAACTGAATAAGAGTGCTGCTGTTCAACTTGCCGGAATGGAAGAGAAAGAGCAGGAGCGTTTGTTGAAACAGGGAGTTACCAAAGCAGCCGAAATCAAATCAAAGAAGAAATCACAAAACGAAGAAACTGTTAGACAAAAACAGAGTGTACCGAAATTCGGCACGGAATTGGAAGTCGAAGGGATAGAAGAGGCTGAACCAGCAGATTGGGGGAAATATGAATTTGGAATCTGCCCACACTGTGGGAAACAGGTCAACAGTTATTTCAATGAAAAGAGATGTGGGGGATGTGGTGGAAAACTCAGATGGAAAGGTGGAAAATGAAACCATGGACAAAGAATATGTAAATAAAGCAAAACAAACAAAAGGAGACATACCTTTGGCAAGAATTGGTGTAGGCATGTCTCTAGATGCTAAATTTAGTGCTTTAAAACTTTTTTAGTAAACATAGTTAAAAGGGCAAACTGCAAAATCATTAGAGTTTTGTGAGCAGGGTTTTTTATTAAAAAAAGTCGGTTAGTTATTTGTGCTTTCCAATCGTTATATTTTATTCTTTGAAGCAGAAGAATACGAGTTTGTATTGATGGGGATTCGAGATAAAAAGCTTTGGAAAAAGTTGATATTTGTCATATAATGGTGAAAAAGTTATTAAAAGGAGAATATTATATGACAAATTGTAATCGTAAAATAACAGAGAAAAAGAGTAGAGAAAATCAAGGGAGAATTGAAAAAATGAATGTGTATATACCGATAGTTTCAATGGTAATTTCAGTGTTTGCAGTAATTATTTCGGCTTGTGGACTTTTGGCAAGTTGGTATTTTTCAGAAAAAGAATATAGTTATAAAATTGAACCAGAGCTTGAGTTTTCTTATGCGACAGAAGTTCAAGTTCAAGCTGGAGAACAGTTGCCAGATGTTAGATTGAGCGACATTTATGTTGAACTTTTAGAGAAAAATAATTTGGATGAAGTATATGTCATAAATGCAAATAATGAAGTGGAAAGGTTGGAGTTAGAAGATATAGAAAACTATTTTGAAGTAGAGATTCAAAAAAAATTTGGGAAGGAATCTGCAGATTTAGTTACAGATATGTTTGAATATCATTACCAATATATTTTTTTAAAAAATTTGAATGGGGAGTGTAATTTATACATTATCTATTTAAAGAGAAAAAATGAAATGTTTACTCTAAATGCTATATCAGGAATGGAGGTATATGCATTGGAGCACAGTCATAAAGAAGAGGCAGAATATGAAGGAGAGAGGGTTATGGCAAAACAATATCATGAAATTTTGCAGTATGTAAAGGAATGGATATATTAGAGGTGACAATGTGTTACAAGTGGTATAAGTCAAAAAGATAAGTGAAAAATAGAGTATTTGCTAAAACATTACAGGAAGCGAAAAGAAACAAATTCTGTTAAATTGTGTATTGACATTAGAATATAAATAGTGCAACGTAAAATAAGAAATCTCTAAAATAGAAAATTATGATATAATAAAAGCATCACACTGGAAGATGATTTGTGGAATGATTAAAATAGGTTTATTTTCAGTAAAAGGAGATATAGTATGAAAATATTAATTGTTGTAGACATGCAAAATGATTTTGTAACAGGAAGTTTGGGAACAAAAGAGGCGGTAGAAGTTGTACCAAATGTAAAAAACAAAATTGAAGAATATTTAAAAAACAGAGATAGAATTATTTTTACAAAAGATACTCATCAGAGTAACTACTTAGATACACAAGAAGGACGTAATCTTCCAGTGGAACACTGTATTATATATTCGCATGGATGGGAGATTATCCCTGAATTAAAGCTTTATGCAAAAGAAGTGTTTACGAAAAGAACGTTTGGAAGTGTAGAGCTTGCGAAAGACCTTTTAGAAAGTGATTATGATGAGATTGAAATTGTAGGTCTTTGTACGGATATATGTGTAGTATCAAATGCATTGTTATTAAAAGCTTTTGCACCAGAGTTGAAAATTACTGTGGATGCTTCGTGTTGTGCTGGTGTTACACCGGAAACACATAAGGCTGCTTTAAAAACTATGAAGATGTGTCAGATCAATGTGATTGGAGAATAAATATTATACTGGAAAAAAATTAAAGAAGGTGATTATTTGAAGAATAGACGAACTAGGAATGAGCAGCGGATAGAACAGGAGAATCATTATGTTGGTATGGAGACGCATAAGCCTTCGAATAGATCGAGCGCTGCATTTAAACATGATGTTCGGCAGATATATGGGGTGAAGCAATGCTTGACCAAGTGGGGAGTCAATCTTAATGGAATCATTGGTGCTGAAAACAAAAAACAGAATATTTGCTGAAATATTAGAGGAAGCTGAGTTACGCTTCCTTTTTTCGTGCCGAGATTCGGTACAACCGTAAAAAAGGTAAGTGAAAAATAAAAAGC
>MJGMH1__coassemble_2459_pt1 | contig 13719 bp, 21 predicted proteins | sample MJGMH1__metabat2_high_PE_009 | metagenome-assembled genome bin MJGMH1 | reverse complement strand
TTTGACCGCCGATAAAAAATCAAAAAAATTTACACACTTTACTTGACAAACTCTGATGGCGGGAAAAATATGCGCTATTGTCTGGAATATTTCTCGTGACGAGATACTGTATCAAAATGCTGAAAAGTGTCAGTATACCGATTGCCACAATTATGCGCCAAGCTATCTGCGGGCGATGGAGCTGATCCATCTCCACACCTGTCTGAACAGGATCGCCCATATCATTTAGCGCCGCTTTTAAAGCATCGCCTTTGCTCATGCCCTCTGCGATATTGTCTGCCACCTGTTCTTCGATGTGCCCTCTGATTTCATGATAAATGGAAGCATGTGCCTTTTTACAGCGGGTTTGTTCTAATAAAGTTTTCAAATATTCTTCCATAAGCGCTTACACCTCCAATAACATGACCTCAGCTACAGCACCGACATATTCGTTCCATTCTTTTTGTTTCTGAACCAATAATGCATGCCCCTCTTTGGTTATGTGATAATACTTTCGTACTTTTCCAAGTACCTCTTTCTCGTAAGAAGCCACAATATTCTTTCCTTCCAGATTGTGAAGCAAAGGATACAAGGAACCGGCTTTCAGTTCGAAAACATTCTGTGAACGCTCACGTAATGTGGAAATCATCTCGTACCCATACATATCCTTTTCCAACAAAAGCTTGAGAAGGAGCATCGTAACACTCCCTGAAACTAATGTTTTATCAATTGACATTGAAATACCTCCTTTTTATGTGTAGGATAACTATATATAGTTTAACTATATAATATATCGGTAGACTATATATGTCAAGTGAAAAACATATACAAAAAATAGGAAAGAGAATATCATCACTCTTTCCTATTTCTTACTATGAGACTTGTTTTTTAAAAAGTATATATTGATATTTGTGTAAGGCAGTATATACAATCATTCCCAGTACACCGCATGAAATAATCTCGCCGATGCCGACTGTGAGCATCATAAATGGGATTGGGAGTAGTACTCCGTAAGCATAGCGGAGTACAAAAGGAACAACGACAATATTTGCCAAAATCGGAGGAAGTGGTGCAAGGAATTTTGATCTTTTACGTAACAAATAAGTAAATAACGCACCGATTAATGTTGCAAGGCTTCCGAAAATAATATCCGGAAGAAGCGCACCACCGAGGATGTTACCAATCAGACATCCGATGAATAGTCCCGGAATAGCTGCCGGAGTAAATACCGGTAAGATAGTCAATGCTTCAGCGATACGAACCTGTACCTCCCCAAAGCTGAATGGTGCAAATACGATTGTCAACACCACATAGATTGCAGCGATCATGGCTGCCTGTGCCATAAATAATACACTTTTGTTTTTCATATTCTGTTTTCTCCTTTAGTTTTGTTTTACGAGTGGAAGGTCGCGAACACTCGGTTTAAATTGCCCTTAAGACCTTGTTTTTATGGGCTTTGCAACGGGTAATAGTGTAGCATAGAGAGAGGGGAAAATCAAGGCGTACCCACAATTTACCCACAATGAAAATAATAGTAATGAAAGAGGTATTCCCGGAGCGGAGATACCTTAAATTAAAATTTATTCGTCTTTAGGAGGGGACATTTGTGGGAAAAAGTTATCTTCATGTGTTACCCAAATGCTGTTTTCTAAAAAATTAGGATTTTCCTGTGCATTAACTTTGGGATAGAAGTTATATTCACTTCCAGGAGATTTTGGAGTGATCCCCCCATCATCATACTGCCACGCATACTTGCTTTCGAGTTGAGCCATTCTAAAATTAATATATTCAATGAGTTCATAACTTAATAATTGAAAATCTATTCCATCGCAATAAAAGTGTTTTCCATTTGGAGTTAATATTTCTGTTGCCCATTCTATACCATTATCCAAATATAAAGGAATATGCTTGGCAGCAGTATCCCCTTTTTTAAATGGACCATAAATCTTTTTATCTAAGCCTAGTTCTTTCCAATTTTTTATAAAGTCACAAATAGGCTCATAGCCGGCAAGATGTAATAAATGGAGAGCAATATTTTCTTTTGTGTCAAATAATTTACGGCGTTTAGACCAAAGTTCATCCTCTGTTTTGTAGTCATCTTCACATAATAAAAATTCTTGTCTCACATTTAGAACTTTTGCAAATAGCGAAGCTGCTTTGACAGTCACCGGTTTTTTACCAACAATAATATTGCTGATATATTGTTGAGTGTATCCGCTCGTTAACGCAAGTTCAGCTTGCGTTAAATTAGCCTCCTTAAGACATTGTTTTAAACGTTCTCCACAATTTAAGTTTAATTGAGTTTTTTGCATTATGTGACATTCCTTTCTATTAAATTGTATTTTGCTATATTTTGTTACAAGTGAAAAATAGTAATTAAACTAAAATAAAGTTTAATAGCTATTTGATTTGATTATAACTTTAGTTTAAAATAAAGTCAACGAAAGCTAATAAACTCTGATAAATTTTTTTGGGGGCTACCGTGACAGTAAATTATTATCACGACAAAGGTTATAACTTCAATGTTCTTTGAACGGGTAGCGAAGCGGAAAGTTGTCAGAAATTTAAAGAGTGATAGACTTTCAATAAAATAAGAAAGAGAGGTAAATCTATGAGAAGTAGAACAGTAACAGCAAACAAAGGAGAATCCCGTTTAATGGACACAGAGGAATTAAGAGCTTATACAAATCTTGGCCGCAACAATGCCATGAAGTTGGGTGAAGAGATTGGAGCGAGAGTACAAATCGGTCGGCGTGTTCTATGGGACAGAGTAAAGGTAGATCAGTATTTCAACTCATTAACGGGGGTGAAATAGCATGAACAAAAATAAGCATAACAGAGTACATACCATTCAGAACGGCAATTCTGAATACAAAATAGCAAGCCTGCTACCAGTCGGCAAAGAAAATGCAATATCAACAAAAGACTTAGTACAACTTACAGGATGCAGTTCTGCAAGAGAATTGCAAGGCGATGAGAACGCTCAGAATGCCACGCAGATGCCGGAAGTTTAAGCCGTACTTTGAACAATATCTGTCAGCACACAGCTTTCATCATGTGGGCGTGGAGAATTTCCAAAGAACGTGGATGAGTGAGGTTGAGCGTGAGGCATTGCGGGAAATGGAATGGGAAAAGGAACATGAGCGGATTATGAGAGAGGCGGATCAGGTGCTGGCAGAAAACGCAAGAATCAAGGAGATGCTAGGGTATGGGTAATACTGGTTTAGAAAAATCCAGTAACGTTACCAAATAAATCAAAACTGTAAAAACAAACACGAATAACTAAAATGCGAGGGGAAATGTTAACGTTGAAAATGCTAAGAAATGCTAAGGTTTAAAACGGATACTCGGAAATACTCGGATTTTCTGAAAAATGTTAAGAAATGTTAAGGTGCAAACTTGTCAAAACCTAACATTTCCAACGCCCTAAAAAAGAGCATGGTTATATTTGTAATGCCCTAAAAGAGTATCAAGACATTTCCGACACCCTAAAAAGGCATGGTTACAAATGCGAGACCTTAAAAAAGGACTGCTGCCATTAGGCAAAAGAAAAGGAGAGATACATAGATGAGATTGAATATAACAAAATATCGAGAGATGATGAAACAGCAAAATATTGAGAAAGCAGATATTGAGAGAATGACGGGTATCACAGTTCAGGCATTGGACTGGATATTTGAAAATGAGTATTTGGAGGTATCCACACTGGAGAGACTGGCACATGTTGTAAAATGTGGTACAAGAGAAATTGCTCTGCCGGATCATTATGACAATGAAAACGCGATTGAATGGCTTAGAGGTGGAAAAACAGCAACGCTCAGCCTCACGCAAGGGCGAACGATTACAAGGGTAATGAAGTTGGCCAAGAGCAGACCGGAAGAATGTAGAATCATTGCAGAGAATGCAGACGGAAGTATTGTGGCAAGTGTCCCGGTTTGCTGGATAAAGATCAGTCCGATCAGAGAAGTATCGGAGGAACAAAAAGAGGCTGCAAGGGTGAGAATGAAAGAAATGAGAGAGAATAATATACTGTGATGTTTTAAAGGCTGTTTCCAATACAGGAGATTGGGCTCTATTTTCAATTTTTATCCATTCAGTGAGGAAATGTTAGGGTAAAGGGATAAAATTGGTTTTTAGATGAAAATATGTAAAGAATGTGGTACTTTGGTAATTGAATAGCGTTGATAAGTGATGGTATAATTTATGCAGTATGCTAAAGAAAGGAATAATAGTGTGGAGATAAATGAGAGCATATATACCGATGATAGTTATATTACTAGTGATTGCTGCAGGAATAGGAGGAATATTTCTGATATCAAAAAACTACTATAAATTGAGCTGTGAGAAAGCAAGGAAAATAGAAATTTTTGGTTATTATATTCTATTTGTTGTTTTGATATGGGAGTTGATTCTGAAAAATGTATTTATGGAAGGTTTTTATAGTGCGGATTTGTTTTACATAGATCAGAAATTGGATTACCTATTTATGGCATTAAAGCAAGTGGTAAGTGATGGCAGGAATATATCAGAAGCAATAGAAAAGGGATTTTGGAATAGCGAAGTTGCAGATTTTACAAAAAATCAACTATTGTTTACAGATTTTATAGAGGCTATATTAAAGATAAGCAGTACTGTTTGTATTGTAGTTGGGCGTTTTTATGAGCTTTCTAAAAGGGAAAAGGAGTAAAATTTACTAGAAGATTTGCAAAGTGGCAGCAGGTGATTGAACTGATCTAAAGAATGTGTTAAAATTTCGGCATGGGAAACCAAAGCCGGGCGGCTTACCCTCTTTTACGGAGGGATTCACCCTCCAGACGAAAGAAAGGAGGGCGATGCTAATGTATGTTACATATTCTGATTTGATTCAGTTATTAATATTCATTGTTGCCCTTGTAGGTCTTTGTTATGAGATTTTCAAGGATAAACGAAAATAGCCGCCATTACTCGCAATAATGACGGCAGTTTAAAATAACAGCTTTTATTTTATCGGGTAAGCCGCTTGCGGTTTCCCTTTTTGTATCTTCAATATAGCACATCTTAATAGATTCTGCAAGTGGCAGCAGTTTAAAAAAAAAGAATTACTATCTTCCCAAAAACTATTACTCAATTCCGAAAAATCTTCATCCAACACAATAGAGCATCGTGGAAACAGGAAAAATAACAAGGTACATAGAATCTTGCTATCCGGTAATTTGGATAGTTTGAATTTTGGTTTCAAGAAAAAGAACATTATTTTTCTCTTTTCATTCTTTCATCAATAGCTTTCTTGATATATCCATTTACCTTTTCTCCTGCTGCGTCTGCTGCCGCTTTGATTTCTTCATACTTCTCTTTTTGAACGTCCAAAGGGATACGCTTTAGTTTGGATTTTTTATAACCGTACAAGTATTCTTTTCTTTCTTCGGATATCGGCACTGTTTCACCTGCTTTCTTCGCTGATAATCTGTGGGGCATTTCTAAAATAGAGATACCTTCTTCACCTTACAATGAAAGTATATCATAAAATTAATGATGTGTACACTACAAAAATATACAAAATCATGTACACAACTTTGTGCATAATATCAATTGAAAGTAGTGTACACAACATATATAATATAATCAAGATAAGTTAAGAGAACAGCGAAGAGTGAAAACGAAGTGGCGAAAGCGTACCGGAGACACTCACACAACACCGGGAAACAGGATAAGGGGATATTGAGACGGTCGAGATACCTTAGATACTTTAAAGCCTGCCGGGGCTACTCTGAAAATAAGAAAAGGAGATGGAACTATGGGAAACAAAGCATTGGAAAACAGAATAAACAAACTGAAAACATTGGAAGATCAGAAGAAAGCCATTGAGAATGAAATGGACAAGCTGAAAGCTGAGATTAAAGCAGATATGGAGCATAAAGGTGTAGAGGAAATCAAGACAGGGAATTTTATCATAAGATTTACTAAGGTTGTCACAAACAGATTTGATGGAAAGCGTTTTGAACAGGAGCATAAGAAATTATATGAGCAGTACATAAAAAAGACGGAAAGCAGACGTTTTTCAATCGTATAAAGAAAAATCCCTTGTCAGTGCTACCAACGCTGACAGGGGAAGTAACCCACAAACATACACTGAAAGGGTTGAGTAGAGTATATCATGCCTGCTGCCCTTTCGCAATAGGAAGGATTGATACCAATGGAGAAAATGGAAACAGAGCAGATAAATGGCAATGAAGGCATTGCAGGATACAAAGTAATTAACAAGGAACTAAACATAAAAGCATGTAGTATCGGGGATTTGACATTAGAACAAGTACAGAGTTTTTTACAGTTATGGAATGATGGGAAACCGATTTCTTTATTAACAGCTTTTGTTGACAGAGAAGATAATGCACTAGTACTAAATAAAGATAATGAGTGCTATGACTTATATCTTGCAATGTGTGAAAAGTATTTATCTACTACAGACGAAAAGCGTGCCAATTTCCGGGAAAAGTCAAAAGATACTCCGCATTATCAAACAGTTTGCCTTTTAGATAAATTGATAGAAATGCGTAGGGTTAAGGAAGTCATGAAGATGTTAGGAAATCAGAAAGAAAAATATGCTGACTATCCGGTGAATGTTTTTGATGGCATTATCAAGAAGTATGATTTTTCAGATGAACGGTTTCACATGTGGAAAGCGTATACTTACGGCATCATTCAAGGAAAAAGGATGGAGCGTTCAAGAAGAAAGGCAGGTGCAGTCAGTGAAACCAATTAATACATACAAGAAATGCTTATGCTGTGGAAGAAAGTACCAAGCTACAGCAGAACGGAAGAAATGTTTGTGCGGTGGTCATTTGTACCTGATCGGCACGGTTTACCAGCCGAAAATGAAGAAATAGAACGGTCTTATATACCGAAGATGTACGAAATTATTTAGCAAATATTCTGAACAAAATAACTGCCCTCCGGTGAATGGTGCTACCAACCCGGAAACCAGTGGCAGTAGGAAAGGAGAGATAAAACCTAACAAAACCTAACTTTTTAGAGAGTAATAGTAAATGACTTTTGGATTATTGGAAGTATCAAGACATTCAAGACACCCTAAAAAGAGAAAAGCCCCATAGTGCGGCAACACTACAGGGCAAAATAAGCATAACCCAATACACACCAATGCAAAGGGCTATCATGATTATATAACGTCATATAGTCTTTTTGCAATACCAAACTGCTGCCAATCAGCAGAGAACAGGAGGAAATATGACGAGAATAGAAAACATATATGAACTGGTATTCTCAAGACTGCCGGAATGCCAAAAATCTGATGAGGAGTTAATGGAGAAACTGGAAAAAGAAGTTAAAAATATGGATTATACAGAAGATGAACGTAAAAGGTTGTTAGATGCAATGTACATTGGCAGCAGTTATGGACAAAGTAACGGTTTTGTCAGTGGATTTCGCTTTGCAATCGTTTTAATGGCCGAGTGTCTCATGAGATAGGTGGTGATAGTATGGCAGTTGATAAAAAGGGAAAGAAATTACCAACAGGAATACGTCAAAGAGCTAATGGCAGATATGAGGGACGTGTAAAGCATGAGTATAAAAGCTATTCTGTTTATGCAGACACAATTACGGAAACGAAGAAGAAAATGACAGAGTTAAAATATAAATTAGAGCATGGTGTCTTTGTAGAAAAAGAAAAGCTTACACTTTCTGACTGGCATAAGACATGGATGGAAGAGTATAAAAAGAATCGTGTGAAAATTGGCACATATAATAACTATCAGAAGTATTATGAGAGCATTATTCGAGACAGGTTAGGCAAGAAATATATCACAGAGATTCGTGGGGAACATATCCAAAAGTTATATAATGACCTTGTAAAAGAGGGATATGCCCTTTCCAGTATAAAAATTGTATCCGCTGTATTGAATGGTTGCTTTCAGCAGGCATTGAGGAATGGATTGATAGAGCGGAATCCGGTCAAATTGGCGGAACTCCCACGTCAAACCGAAAAGAAGACAAGACAGGCAATGACAAAAGAGCAGCAGGCATTATTTATGGAGTACGCAAAAGAAAGCTATTTATACAATTTCTTTGCAGTGATGCTTCGCACCGGCATGAGAAATGGTGAAATGAGGGGGTTGAAATATACGGATATCGACAGGAAGAATAATGTTATACATGTGCAGAGGACATTGAAGTATATCGAGGGACAAGGCTACATGGAAGATACGCCAAAGACAAGGACCTCAAAAAGAGATATTCCGTTGACTGCTGCCACAGTGCAGCTATTAGATGCTCAGAGAAAGTACTGGGGATTTAAAGTAGAGAAAATGGACAGGTATTTATTCTGTAATGAAAAAGGGGGACCATTAAGCAGAGAAAGAGTACAGGTAGAGATTGAGCGTATTATAAAACGAATAAGGGCAGCAGTAAGGCTGCTCTTTTCTTGTGTGGGTATACCCACTCTGTACCCACAAAAGAATAATTAGTGATAAATGACGATAAAAAGAAAAGCCCTAGAAATCAACGATTTCAAAGGCTAATGTATCTCAATAAACAATAATAAATATACGGTTTTCAAAGTTTTGTTTTACGAGTGGAAGGTCGAGAACACTCGGTTTAAATTGCCCTTAAGACCTTGTTTTTATGGGCTTTGCAACGGGTAATAGTGTAGCATAGAGAGAGGGGAAAATCAAGGTTTGTCCAAAATTTGTCCAATTTTGAATGCTTTAATTTGATTCGTCTTTAGCAGGCGGTAAGCCGTATTTTTACCAATTGAAAGCATTTCGCATAAATCATCTAAACTTATCATGTCGTTGTAATTTTCTTGAAACATTATCTGTCGCCTTCTATGATTATTCTCTTAATTATTCCTTATGTTAGCAAATATATATAATCATAATTCGCTAAAGAGTAATAAACGTATGAAAAGTTCTGTAAAGAAAAAGAATCTTACTAACAAGAAAATAAAGCAAGGTAATGTAACGGTGCGATAAAAGTGTCGGACATTATATTACCTGTTAATATAAGAGAATTGGAGGCACAGGCAATGAAAACAGAAGAAACAGTTAACGTTACAATTAAATTTAAGAAAAACGACCATGATAAACTTATGGAGAAGGTAAGAGAATCTAATACAAAATATAAGTAATTATATTAGACCTATTGCATTAGGTGAAATTTATAATAGAACAGATACTTTCCTTTGTAGCATAAAGGGAAAGAGAACATATAAAGAAACGTCAAGCCGAAGGAATCGATTCAGCTAGGGCAAAAGGAGTACGCTTTGGCAGACTGGAAAAAGAATGTGCTGGATAATTTAGCTACGCTCATAAAACTATGGGAACAAAAAAAGCTCCTATTAACGGAAGTCTTAGATCAATGCAATATGAGTGAAGCTACTTTCTACAGAAGACTATGTGAATACAGGATTAGGAAGGGTGGGTAGAAAAAATTACACTTTTTGAAAAAATCGAGAACGATTATTGATAGTAATTTTCGATTGTTAGAAATTTAATTGACGCATAATTTAAGAGAAAGCTATAATAATCGCAAAGACAAACTTATAGAAATATGAGGACGCAAAGGTAGAAGTCGAAGACCAATATGTATAGGCAGTTCGACTGTGATGAAATATAAGGTTTCGGTATAATTTTTGCACAATATCGAAGGAGTAATATGTTAGAAATTAAAGAAAAATATGTTCAATCCGAAAAATACAGAGATAGACATATATGTGGGAATTAGTCCCAATATAATGTAAATATTTCGGTATAGAGTGGTTTGCTCATGCAAACTGTTTTATATATAATAAGGTGACTCTAGTTGTATGCGCAAATCAATCAGAGGCTCAAAAACACAAGCACTTATGAAAAGTTCCTAAGGTTAAGATTATCACTTTTCAGACAAGTGCAAAGAAAAATATTTAGAAAAGGATATGTTAAAAATTGAAGGCGGAAAGAATGTTTTTCGTTTAGCGGGATATTATGTAGGCCGTGCCTTACATTACTTCTGTGAGGGAGTATCTCATATATACGGATAACATTTAGAAAGCAGCCTAAAAATAAATGATTTATTTTTAAGCTGCTTTTTTACGATAAAAAGGAGAAAATTAGAAAATGAAAACAATTAGTAAAATTAGTTGTGCCTTGCTAGGTGCTATGCTTTTGTCTAGCATATGTAGTGGTTTGGTTGTTGGCATTACAGAAGCTGTAAAATTACCTTTAAGTACACAATCAATTCAGATTATAGGTGGATGCATGTCCAGTGTTGGGTATGTTTATTTCTTTCAACTTTTTACTAAGAGTATGAAGAAAAGAAATATAAATGAAGTATCCTTGGGACGAAAAAATTCGATTTGTGATGGGGGTAGGTATTTACTAATATTATTAGGAATGACAACATTATTATCTAACGTTACAGATAAGATAGTTAATTGTCTTAAAATATATTTGATAAACGGGGAAATGAATGAAGGTGTTGTCGAATCTTATGTGGAGAATGTGCCAATAGTTTTACTTTTTGTTTGTGCGGTAATTGTTTCACCTATTTTTGAAGAACTTTTGTTTAGAAAAATATTGTTAGAAAAGCTACTACCATATGGAAAAGTTATAGCGATTGCGATTAGTAGTCTGTTTTTTGGATTATATCATGCGAATTTGGAGCAGTTGTTATACACGATGTTTTTGGGGGTATTGTGTGCAAATATCGTGATTATTACAGGAAAAATAAAGTATGCAATTTATTTGCATATGGCATTTAATTTATTTGGTGTAATAATATCAGATTTTATACCGATTGGGGCAATTACAACAGTACTACAAATCGTATTTGTAACGAGTGCTGTGTTAATATTTGTTTTTAAAGGGAAAACAATGTTTATTTTAAAGGATGAAGATTGTGTTGAGAGCTTTTGCGCAAAAAAAGAATTTCTAAGCATTGGTTTTACATTATATATAGCGTTTTTTGTTATTGGTAGCATAGGGGCAATGGGTGAATAAGTTATATTAAAATAAATTATAAAGATTGTGAAAGGATATAATTATGGAATATCAATGTATAATGCAGCATGATATTACAGATTGTGGTGCAGCATGCATAGCAACGATATGCAAACAAAATGGATACAAAATTAGCATTACTAGAATTCGTGAAGTAGCAGGCACAGATAAACAGGGCACAAATGTGTATGGTGTAATTAAGGCAGCAGAACATTTTGGATTTAGCGCAAAAGGGGTAAAGGGAAATAAGGAAGCCTTCTTTTCGGAGTTTCCGTTGCCATGTATCGCACATGTCATTGTTGCTCAGGTTGAGCGGAATGGTGCTCCGATACAATCGGAAACCGTGTTCAGTTTATAGCGGAATCAGTGCTCAGTTGAACCGGAATTTGCAATTCAGTGAGGAAATGTTAGAGTAAAGGAGTAAAATGAATTTTTAGATGAGGAATGTGGTACATTGATAATTGAATAGTACTAAAGTGATATAGGTGTATTATCACAAACACAGGGAGATTGTAAGTTATGAAATTGCTAAGAAAAATTCTGATAAAAGTCGAAAAAATATATTCAGAACATAGGTATTGAATATTATCAATTATATGCTATAATCACGACATGGGAAACCAAAGCCGGGCGGCTTACCCTCTTTTACGGAGGGGCGAACCCTCCAGACGAAAGAAAGGAGGGCGATGCTGATGTATGTTACATATTCTGATCTGATTCAGTTATTAATATTCATTGTTGCCCTTGTAGGTCTTTGTTACGAGATTTTCAAGGATAAACGAAAATAGCCGCCATTACTGCAATAATGACGGCTGTTTGTAAAACAGTTTAATTCATTAATGAGGTAGCCGCTTGCGGTTTTCCTTTTCGTATTTTCAATATAGCATATTTCAAGAGCTTCTTCAAGTGTCACCTAGCTTTTTTCTTTTACTAATGCTATAATCGTTACTGTTCACTTTATAAAAGAAAGGACAACAGTACATGAAAGTTTTGATATTGTCTTGTAACACAGGAGAAGGGCATAATTCTGCCGGGAAAGCCATAAAGGAATATATAGAAAGTCATGGGGATCAGGCAGAGTTTATTGATCTGATGATGCTGAGTGGCAAAAAGACATCCAAGGCTGTAGGAGGCTTATATGTTAATGTGGTAAAGCATTGTCCGCACCTTTTTGGGCTGGTATATCGGCTTGGGAGACTGATTTCTTCGGCGAAGCGGAAATCACCGGTTTATTTTGCGTGTGCAAGATTGGGTAAAAAATTGAAACAATATTTGGAAAATAAAGACTTTGATATAATTGTGACACCGCATTTGTATCCCGCAGAGACATTGACGTGGATGAAGCGAAAAGGAATTTTGAGACAGATGACCGTTGCGATTGCGACCGATTACACAAGTATTCCATTCTGGGAGGAGACCGAGTGTGATTATTATGTGATTCCGCATGAAGACTTGATAAATGAATTTGTATCAAGGGGTATTCCGAGAGAAAAGCTGCTCCCTTGGGGGATCCCGGTCAGAAAAAAGTTTGGCAGGAGATTGGGCAGGAAAAAAGCCAGAGAAATCTGTCAGCTGCCTCAAGACGGCTTGATTTATCTTGTAATGAGTGGAAGTATGGGATTTGGAAAGATCCAGATTTTTGTGCTGGAGCTTGCGAGAAGACTGAAAGAAAATGAAGAGATTGTTGTAATCTGTGGGGATAATAAGAAACTGGAAGAGACTTTGAAAAGAGAACTTAGAAGGGATAGAAGGGTACGCATCCTTGGTTTTACCGAGCAGGTGGCAGAGTACATGGAAGCGTGTGACGTCATTTTTACGAAACCGGGGGGCTTAAGCAGTACGGAAGCAGCGGTGAGCAGAATTCCGATCATCCACACAAATCCAATTCCGGGATGTGAGAATCGGAATCTGGAATTCTTCGAGGAACGGCATATGTCAATTGGGCGAAAGAGTTTCTTTGGACAACTGAGGGCTGGACAGAAGATTTTGGAGAAGGAAAGATTGCGCCGTGAGATGATTCGTGCTGAGGAGATTAATAGTAAGCCGATGGCGACAGAGAAGATTTATCATCATCTGAAGAAGCTATCTGGTGAGGAATAGGAAGTGAAGAAAAGATGACAACACAATATTTGTTTTATATTCTTTTTGGATATTTGTCTGGGAGTGTATTATATGGATATTTACTTCCCAAATATATAAAGAAGATCGATGTCACAAAAGAAAGTCCGGATCAGAATCCGGGAGTGGCAAATGCATTTCTCTGCGCTGGAGCACCGATAGGATTCTGTGCATTGATGCTGGAACTTCTGAAGGGATATCTGCCGGTGCATGCGGCAATGCACGTGTTAAATCCTCGACACCTTATTTTGGGTTTGGTGTTGGCTGCACCGGTTCTCGGGCATGCGTTTCCGTTTTGGAATCCGAAGATGGGAGGAAAGTCAATTGCAGTATCATTTGGAGTATTGCTCGGGTTAGTCCCTTATTGGAGACCGGTTTTGATTTTGGCGGTATGTTATTTGATGTTTTCTATTGTGATTGTCATTCGGCCTCACTTTTTCCGGTCTGTTGTCACATTCGCAATTTTCTGGGGAATGGTGATAATCAAGAGGGGACCGCTTGGAATCACAGCAGGAACAGGGATTTTGTCCTTTGTAGTGATTTGGAAGCATCTTGTAAAGTATCAAAATGAGCGTTTGGAAATTACATTTCCGGGCAGACAGGAGAAAGATTGAAAATGAAAAGTAGAGGTTATCCATTACCTTAATCGCATTAC
>MJGMH1__coassemble_2443_pt1 | contig 14166 bp, 17 predicted proteins | sample MJGMH1__metabat2_high_PE_009 | metagenome-assembled genome bin MJGMH1 | reverse complement strand
GTAGCAGCCATTAAAACTGCTACGCTTAAAAGTCTAACTTTTTGGGGTCACCTCATCCACAAGTGTTCCACGAATCTTATCCCCTTTAAACATAGAGACAATGTTTGGAACAATCAGACCGATATAGGAAATGGAACCTACTACGACAACTACCGATGCTGTAATCATCGCGGCAATCGTCAGCCTCATAAACAGGACAGACTTATATGGAAATCCCAGATTTTTGGGGAAATCCTTTCCCATTCCGACGATATTAAAATGATTCGCAAACAGAAATGCCAGTATCACAAGCGGTACCATAACCGCTTCTTTAAACTGAATCCGTTGTATGAACCACACAAAAATCCATGTTCCGAGAATTGCCGTGGTAAATGCAAATATTGCCCGCCCCCACAGTGTAGACTGCAGCATAAATAAAAGTGCCAGAAGAATTCCAAATTATGCAGACGAAATCGTCGCTCCTGTAGTCGGAGAAACGAATTTATTCATGCAAAGCTGCTGCATAATCAGTCCTGCCGTACTCATCCCGACACCGGTACAGATGATCGCAAGCAGGCGTGGCAGCCTGGAAATCAAAAAGATTTCCAATTGTTCCATATTTCCACGGAACAATTCCATAGGGGTCACATCAATCACACCCACAAATAAAGACACCGCTGACAGAACCAGAAGAAGTGCCGCAAGGATGATTGTTGACATCCTCTCTTTCATAAATTTCCTCCTTTTAAAAGTTAGTTTAGACTAATCCATGATTAAAATAAAATGTGCCTGATCACTGCCAAAATCATTTTCTGTGTGGTCACAGCACATTTCCACATTAGTTTAAACTAACTTATTTGTTTTGTCAAGTATTTTTATATTACATATTTTTCATTGAATCCCACACTTTATTATGCTAAAATATATACATTCAGATTGAATGGAATCGTTCATAGAATAGAAATAATCAGGAGGACATGAAAATGAGTAAAACAGATGAAGTAAGAAAAGCAATGGTCGATGCAATGAAAGCAAAAGATAAAGACACAAAAGATACGCTTTCTCTTTTACTTGCTGCGTTAAAGAACAAAGCCATCGATAAAAGAGCCGATTTGACTGAAGAAGAAGAGGTTCAGGTCATCTTAAAGGAGATCAAACAGACAAAAGAATCGTTGGAGATGACGCCTTCTGACCGCACAGATATGATTGAAGAGTGCAAAAGACGACTTGCAGTGCTGGAGACATTTGCTCCGAAGATGATGGATGCCGACGAGATCAAAGCAGTTGTGGAAAGCGTTTTGAGCGAGCTTGGAATCACTGCTGCGACAGCCAAAGATAAAGGACGGATCATGAAAGAACTGATGCCGAAAGTAAAAGGAAAAGCAGACGGAAAGCTTGTCAACGAAATCGTTGGTTCTTATATGACAGCATAGAAAAAGACGGGGATGCCCGTCTTTTTTATGCATAGTGGTATTTTTTATGCTGACTTTTAAAATAGCCGACAGATATAAACAGCGTCACAAATTCCGCCAGCGGAACTGACAGCCAAACACCCGTCACCCCCATCACCAATGGCAGTACAAGGATACTCACCACGATGAAAATAAACGTCCTGCAAAACGAGATGATCGCAGATCTTTTCCCATCACCAAATGCAGTAAACATCGCAGATGCAAAAATATTGATTCCCGCAAATATGTAATTCAAAGAAAACAGGAAAAATCCATCTGCTGCAATTTCATATGTCCTTGAATCTCTTCCACTAAAGATTCCTACTATTGGTTCTGCAAAAACAAGCGCCATCATAAGAATCACAATAGAAGATACTGTGATGAAGTACATGCAGATTTTAAAAATGCGCTTCAGCTGGTCATAATTTTTGTCTCCATAATTAAAACTGAACACAGGAGCCACTCCCATTGAAAATCCCAGATACATTGATGTGAACAAAAACTGACCGTACAGTACGATCGTAATTGCTGCCACGCCGTCTTCCCCGAGGAGACGCAGCATCGTCAGGTTAAATAAAAAGGTCACAATCGCCATTGAAAGATTGCTCACCATCTCCGAAGAGCCATTTCCACAGCTTTCCAGCAATACTGTTCTGCGAAATACCGGTCTTACAAAATAAAGTCCCTTTTTGATGACGAAAAAGTACACAATTCCAACAACCGCCATGATCGTCTGTCCAATTCCGGTTGCAAGCGCCGCTCCAATCACGCCCATTCCCATAGGTCCCATAAACAGATAATCTAAAATGACATTGGTAACTCCGCCTGTAATCGTTAAAACCAATCCGAGTGTCGGCTTTCCCGCAGTCACAAAAAATACCTGAAAAAACATCTGCATCATCGTCAGCGGTCCAAACAATAAAAGAACACCTAAATACCGTTTACAGTCTGAAAGAAGCAGAGACGTTGCTCCAAGTACATTGCAAAGCGGCTCCAAAAACAGTATCCCGAGTGCTAAAATCACCACTCCTACCAGAAAGCTCACCAATGCGATCAAAGAAAAATTTTCCCTTGCCTCACTTTCTTTTTTCTCGCCAATCTGGCGTGCTACAATGGCACTCCCACCTGTTGATAGCATAATCCCGCAGGCAAACATCAGATTGATGACCGGATAAACGATATTGACCGCGGACAACGCATTGCTCCCGACAAGTCTGGATACAAAAATTCCGTCTACAATCGTATACAAAGACATAAATACCATCATCACCATCGTCGGAAATGCAAACTTCAGCAATGAAAATACATTAAATTTTTGCGCTATTGAATTTGTCATATTTCATCTCATCCTCCAATTGTATATTGATTTTTTCCAATCTGTACCCTATCATAAACTATAGGGTAACACGATAGTCAAGGGAGGTTTTACAAAAATTGGAGAAAAAATTAAAATCGAATCGAGATGCCTATCTGACAACCGGAGAATTTGCAAAACTTGCAGGAGTCTCCAAGCACACATTGTTTCACTATGATAAGATCGGGCTTTTATCACCGGAAATCAAACTCTGTGAAAATCAATATCGCTACTACTCCATCTCACAGCTGGAGCTTTTGGAAATCATCACCTTATTAAAGGAACTTGATATGCCACTGTCTGAGATCAAATCATATCTGGACAACCGGACAACATCGCTTTTCATTGAGCTGCTCACCAAAGAGCAGACACTTATCCGTAAAAAAATCCAGGCGATGCAGCAGATGGAGCGTTGGATTCAAGAAGAGCTTACGCTGCTTCACAATGTATCTGCATCCGCATTAGACGATATTTCTGTCATTCATTTTCCGGCAAAATATATGCTTACCACACCTGTGTATTCCCTGCACGATAAGGAAATTGCAAAAACGATCCGGGACCTCATTCTTTACGGCAATGAACATCAGATTCAAAGTCCTTACGGAGTCGGAGGAATCCGCGACCTTTCTTCGTTCGATCTAACGACAGAAGAGTATACCGATTTCTATCTGCTTTTAGACCATAAGACAGAGAATGTTCCGCTTTGTGTCCGAGAATCCGGACACTATCTTCGTGCATTTCACTGTGGAGGCTATGAGACCATCCATACGACCTATGAAAAAATGCTGCAATATGCATCCGCAAACGCCTTAAAGCTGACGGGTATATTTTACGAAGATGTTCTGATTGACACGCTCACCGAAAAAAAGGAGGAAGATTATATCCTCCAGATTAGCTGTAAATTAAAAAAGGGATAGGAGAACTACAAATTGTTCTCCCCTCCCTGCTTCTAGACAGCCTCTATCAAAAACCCTTTTGCTCTGAGCATTTCTTCTATCTCATCTAATATTTCTTCACTCTCTGCACTCACTGTATGGTAATGATAGTTTGAAGTAATATTTTTCAGTGGACTTGATTTTCCACTTTTGATGTCTTCTATAAATGCTGCCGCCTTTCTTCTGGAATGTATGCCAAGCGGCGCTTCCATATGACCGTATACTCTGTGGTTTACCATCACATTTTCCACGCATCCTCCCAAATCCACAATCTCATACAACTCCTCCTCCGTCTGCTCATCAGTATGCTGCACCTTAAACACACGGCTGATTGCTTTTTGCGTATTCAGTATATATCCTCTGTTCGTTGAGATAATATCATAGCCTGCTGTGCGGATCAGCGCAATATCCTGCACGATCACCTGCCGGCTCACACCATAAAGTTCCGCCAGCTTTTTTCCTGACACAGGCTCCTTACTCTCCTGTATCTGACGAACAATCTGCTCTCTTCTCTGCGAACCATTCACAAACCTTCACCTCCTGTTTTTGCATGACTGGTTCTATTATACTACATGAAGGTGCTTTAAGGAAATATCTAAAATTGGTGCAGAGTGTGTCAATGCTCCGCTGGAAATATAGTCTACCCCGAGTGACGTCAGGCGGGCAATATTTTCTTTTGTCACATTTCCGGAACATTCCGTCTCAGCTCTCCCGTCAATGATACGGATTGCCTCCGCCATCTCTTCCGTGGACATATTGTCAAGCATAATAATATCTGCTCCCGCATCCACAGCTTCTTTTACCATCTCCAGCGTTTCCACTTCCACTTCAATCTTTCGCACAAACGGCGCATATTCTTTTGCCATGCGCACTGCATTCGCCACACTTCCGGCTGCCCCGATATGATTATCTTTTAAAAGGACACCGTCTGACAGATTATAGCGATGATTGTAACCGCCTCCCGCACGCACCGCATATTTTTCAAAAATACGCATATTCGGCGTCGTCTTTCTCGTATCTAAAAGCTTTGTACCGGTTCCCTTTAAAAGATCTGCAACGGATCGTGTGTATGTTGCGATTCCGCTCATTCTCTGCAGATAATTCAACGCCACTCGCTCTCCTGATAAAAGTACACGGATGTCGCCGACCACTTTTCCCATCAGTTCTCCATTCTTCACCTGCTCCCCGTCTTTACAATATAATTCCACCTTTGTGTCCGCATCCAAAAGATGGAACACCCGTTCAAACACATCTAATCCGGCAATCACTCCATCCTGCTTACAAATCAATTCTACCTCTCCTGTGACCGCTTCTTTCATCACGGCATTCGTTGTCACATCTTCGCTGGAGATATCTTCTCTCAACGCCTCCAAAATCAAATGATCCACTTGAAGATCCATCGTAATTTTATTCATCCTTTTATTTCCTTTCTTATCGGTTTGCTCCAATTTTTTTTGCTGCACGTTTCGCAAATACAAGGCTTTCCAACAGCGAGTTACTTGCCAGACGATTGGCGCCGTGCACTCCGTTGCAGCTTGTCTCGCCTGCTGCATACAGATGCTCCATCGATGTCAGGCTGTCAGAATTTACCCAGATGCCACCCATAAAATAGTGCTGTGCCGGTACAACCGGAACCCACTCTTTCTTGGCGTCGTATCCTTCCTCCAGACATTGTTGATAAATATGTGGGAAATGTTTTCGTATCGTCTCCTCTGAAATATGCTCCATCGACAACCACACGAACTCTGTATGATCTTTCTCCATCTGCTTCTGAATTGCCTTAGTCACAACGTCTCTTGGAAGAAGTTCATCTACAAAACGCTTTCCTTCTTTGTTATATAACACTGCCCCTTCCCCACGCACTGATTCTGATATCAGAAATCGTCTTCCCGGTTTTTTCGAATACAGTGTTGTCGGATGAATCTGCACGTAATCCAAATGCTCCAGGCGAATTCCATGCTCTTTTGCAATTCGAAGCGCATCTCCTGTCAGATGAGCAAAATTAGTAGAATGCTTGTAAGTTCCTCCGATTCCTCCGCTTGCTAAAATCGTATCCTTTGCATGGAGATAAATGATTCCTTCCTCATTTTTAGCAACAATTCCTGCACATCGTCCTTCTTCTTCCAAAATATCCGTCATCGTAGTATACTCAAAAATCGACACATTCTCAAGTTCTTTCACTCGCTCCAAAAGTTTGCTTGTAATCTCTTTTCCGGTCACATCCTCATGGAATAAAATACGCGGCGCAGAATGCGCACCTTCTCTTGTATATAAAAACTCCCCATTTTCCTGTTCAAATTTCACTCCATATCCCACAAGATCTTCAATCACCTGACGAGAGTTACGAATCATAATATCGACCGACTCTTTTCGGTTCTCATAATGTCCCGCTTTCATCGTATCTTCAAAATAGCTTTCATAGTCATCCTCATCTCGCTGTACACAGATCCCCCCCTGTGCAAGAAAAGAGTCACTGCTCTCTACATCTGATTTTGTAATCATCACAATCTTTTTTTCTGCCGGCAGATTCAGCGCACTGAAAAGTCCTGCCACTCCTGTTCCGACTATGACGACATCCGTATTGATATCCATATTTCCTCCTTCACTGCAAACACGGTTATTTTGCAAGCTCCAACATCCGCTCCAATGCTTTTCCCGATTCTTCTCTTACTTTCTCTGTCACGTACACTTCATTTTCCCCTGTCTTTAATACATGCAATACCTTTTCCAATGTGATCTTCTTCATGTCCATGCAGACAGGCTCTGTCTCTGTAAAATAAAATTGTTTATCCGGGTTTCTCATCTCTAATTCATAGCGCACTCCATTTTCCGTACAGATAATAAATTCTTTTTTGGGACTTTGCGTGGCATACGAAATGATTCCCGATGTGCTGCCGATGTAATCGGAAATCTCACAGATTGCTTCCGGACATTCTGGATGTGTCAATATTTCCGCCTCCGGATGTAATTCTTTTACCCGCTTCACCTCTCTAAGCTTCATGTGTTCATGCACCGGACAATACCCCTGATTGAATACAAACTCCTTTTCCGGCACTTGTTCGGCAACATATCTTGCCAGGTTTTTATCAGGAATAAAGAAAATGTGCTTGTTCGGCAATGCTTTCACGATCTGCACCGCATTCGCCGATGTCACACACACATCCGAGTGACGTTTTAATTCCGCTGTCGAATTAATATAACATACAACCGCCAAATCTTCATATGTATCACGCATTTTCTGAATGGTCTGTGCATCTGCCATATGTGCCATCGCACAATCTGCTGACTTGTCCGGCACCAGCACGGTCTTATCCGGATTAAGTATCTTCGCACTTTCTCCCATAAATGCCACCCCGCAAAACACAATGATCTGCTCTTTTAGTCCAACCGCTACTTTGCTCAGATAAAAAGAATCGCCAATGTAATCTGCAATCTGCTGTACTTCTGGATTCACATAATAATGTGCAAGAATCACTGCATTTTTTTCTTTTTTCCATTTCTTAATTTCATCAATCATATCCATGCTTTTCTTCTCCTTATGTAAACTTCCATTATTATAACACTGTATTTTACATGTGACAAGACATATGCTTTTACAAAAAAGCAGGATTTACACATGAATTTTTTATCGATTCTGTGCAGATCCTTCCTATTTTCTCGAAAAAATATGTTTTAAAAACACATACATCACAATGGCAAACGCAATCAGATAACCAAATGCTCCCAGTGCCGGAATCCCCCAAATCTTTGGTTTCATGTTCGTTGTACAGATAATGCTGGAACTGATCAAAAGCGCCATCACCCAAAGTCCCATCACAACATTTCTCACAAGTCTTCGCAGCAGTCTCTCCAGCTCCATCGATGCATGCAGATCCAGATTAATCTTTGTCTGCCCCTTCAGGTATCCCTGTAAAATATCAGAGATCAGTGAAGGAATATTGATTGCTTTATGAAATGATCTGTAAATTGTCTTACCGCTGTTTTTTAATTCCTGCTTCCAGTCTTTTTCCTTCAGCATCTTTCCTGCCATATGTCTGGATGCTATCTCTACCATGTTCAATTCCGGCGCAATATCAGCAAGTACCCCTTCCATATGGGTCAGTCCCCTTGCAAGCATCGTCAGTCCATGCGGCATGATAATCTTATTTTCCTTCATCACTTCCATGAGACTCATCGTCACTTTGGCAATATCAATGCTCCCCATATCTGCAGTACCATACTGTGAGAGCAAATTGCTGATTCCTTCATACAGGCAGCTTTGATCCGGTGGCTCCTTAAAATCTCCAAGCGCCATCACCGCATCCTGAATCATTCCGATATCACTCATAGCAATTCCTTCTACCGCATTTCCAATCAGTTCTCGATCACGTTCTGTGAGACGCCCCATCATCCCCATGTCAATCCAGATAATCTTTCCTCCCCGAATCTTTACATTGCCGGGATGTGGATCCGCATGAAAAAATCCGTCATCCATCACCTGCTTGATATAGTTGTCAATCAGCTTGATACCTACCTCTTCTAAATCATATCCGTCTCTCAGAAGATTTTCTTTATCATCGACAGCATATCCGTCAATATATTCCATCACCAGCACATAGCGGTTCGTGTACTCATGGTACATCTTGGGTGCTCCAACAAACACAATATCTTTATTTCTTCTTGCAAACTCTTCCAGGTTAGATGCCTCTGTCAGAAAATTCATCTCTTCTCTTGTAACCGCCCACAGTTCATCAAGTACCATGTCAAGATCAACCATGCCCTTTAAGCTGACTGGCGGAAGTAACTTTACCGCACGATGCAAAAGTCCGATATCTCTTGCCATCTTATCGTAGATCCCTTTTCGCTGTATCTTTACAACAACTTCCTCTCCATCTTTCAAGACTGCTTTATGCACTTGTGCAATGGAGGCTGAGCCAAGTGGTAATTCTTCAATCTTTTTAAAAATCTCTTTCCATGGACAGCCGTACGCCTGCCGCAGTACTTCCTCCACCTCCGGAAACGACATCGGTGCCACCTCAGAGCGAAGACGCATCAGCTCATCACAATACCGCTTTGGCAAAATATCAGAATGCATCGACATAATCTGTCCTAGTTTGATAAACGTCGGTCCCAAATCTTCCAAAATCAGACGCAGCTTCTCCGGGGATACTCCTCTGGTAATATTATGCTTTCGGAGTACCCCTGTCATCTCTTTCAATCTTTCTTTGTATTCCTGCGATTCCTGTCTGCCCATCTGTCACATCTTCCTATTCTGTCTAGAGTTCTTCATCCGGTTGCTGCTCAGTCTCAGATTGCTCTCCTTCCATAGCATTCAGTCTATCCTTCAACGCTTCGATCTGTTCCGGTGTCATCTTTTCCAGTAGTTCGTCCAGTTCTTCCGGAGAAGTCGGTTTCACTGACACATTCACATTCTCTTTGACCGTCTTTTTGATATTGTGCTTCAGTTCCTCATTCAATGCTTTCCCCTGCTCTACCGTTAATTCTCCTTTTTCTACCATATCATCCAATAACTCTTTTGATTTTTCCGCAGTTGTTGCCGCTGCACCGATTCCTGCCAACAATAATTTTTTTACGCTTTCTCCAAATCCTTCCATCATTCTGTCTCCTTTCATTTTGCCATGAAATTCTTTGTTTATATAAGTTCTAACACTTTCGGGACAAAAATCAAAAGTCCCACTCCTGCTGCCATAATTGCCGCAATCAAAACTGCCCCCGCCGCTGTATCTTTCGCAAGCTTTGCAAGTGGCCTTCTCTCTTCTGTGACAAGATCTACCACCGCTTCCATCGCCGTATTGACAAGTTCCAGTGACAGAATCATTCCAAACAGAATCAGACAGATACACCATTCAGAAACTGAAATTCGAAACACAAATCCTGCCGCAACAACACATAGCATTGCCAGACAATGAATCTTCATATTTCGTTCTTTTTTGATTCCGGTAAAAATTCCTTCAAAAGCATATCCAAAACTCTTATATAATGGATTCTTCTTTTGTCCCTTCACAAACTTCACCTTCTTGTCCTAAATTTGTTTTTATTATACTACAAAAAACTCCCCAGTGAAACCGGAGAGTTCTAAAAAATTATCTCCAACTCAATTGCAATTTGGAACCACGATCCATTTACTGCCGCTGTAATCTTTCCTCCCATTTTCTGCACAAATCCTTTTGCAATGGAAAGCCCAAGCCCTGTCGAATTCTTGTTCCTTGACGGATCTGCTTTATAAAACCGCTCAAATAATCGGTCCACATCAATTTTCTGCGTCCCCTGCATCTTATTCTGAATGCAAAGTACCGCCTGATGATTTTCTTTGTGCAAAGAAATCCGCATCTCTTTCTCTCCGTGATCTAGCCCGTTCTTAATTACATTACGAATCACCCTCTGAAGTGCCTGTGTATTGCCACGAACCCAAATTGACTCCTCCGAAATATCAAATTGCGGTTCCATTTTGCATTCCATCCAATAATCATAATACGAAAAAATCGTATCTTTTAAAATCTGGTTCAAATTCACTTTTTCAAGCTTCACCTCATATTCTTCATTTTGAAGTTTTGTGTATGTAAATAACTCTTCTAGCATATTTTTGAGGCTCTCAATCCGCTCCTGAATAATCGAAAGATATCGACTCTTATCTGACTCATTCGCACTTTTTTCCAACAACTGAAAATATCGTCCAGTGAAGTGAGGGGTGTTCGAATATCATGAGACAGATTCGTATACGTCTCCGAGATTTCACGTTCTTTCCTCATATATGCTCTTCTTTCTAATTTTTGCTGCTGTAAAATCTCATTCAGTTCCTTGCACAGTTCGGATAAATTCCCCCATCTGATATCCGTCATAATCCGCATATTGCTGTCATGTTCTTTTAAGAAATGCAATTGGCGGCAGATATCCTTTATCTGCCGCTGATATTTCCACAGGACTGCAAACAGCCCCACAATGATAAAACTCAAAACTACTATTATTATCCTCATCATATATCCCTTTTTCGAAATACAACACTACTGATTACCAGTGAAATAAGTCCAAACGCCAATGAAACAATCGCTGCTATTGCAATCTCTCTACACGAATTTTTCATACCAAGCATAGAGATTTTTCCTGTCACCGTATAAGAAATCAAATGGAAATCTGCAGTTCCCATCTTCATAATCAGTTTATCAACTCCGCTATACAAAATCGTCATCAGATTCATACATATGCAAATCACAAGTGTAATGCTAAACACATTGTTGTGAATTACAATAGCAAGCATCATGGCAATCAAATTCAACGCGAAATGCAACAATGTCTGAATTCCAAGATAACTTAAAAACTCACTCCATGTTCCCCATGCAAGACTTCCAAAACAGATTACATTGGAAATCACCTGTACGAGCACATACACACCCATTGTGCATACCGTAAATACAAACAACGCCACTGCTTTCGCGGCAATCAGATTTTCCCGATGTTTCATCTGTCCAGCTACATTTTTCACATATCCACTCGTCATATCAGCCATAGAATAGAGCACTGCAAAGATGACCATAAATAACGCAATAAATTTTCCTTGCAGATTCGCATAAACGGAATCAAACACCGTCACCTCTTCCCCTTGCTTTGTAGGAATATTTACATTCATTCCAATATTTATATTTTCCAGCTTCGTTGCCTCTTGTGTAAACTCATAGTTTTCCTGCTGTTCCGCTTCTGTATACGACTTCCAGTCAGATGCATTCAAATTCGTTGTAAAAAGAATCAGCACCGCCATCACAATCCACAGAATATATAAGCTTCTCGTCTTCCACATACGATATAGTTCCATTCGAATTGTATTAAACATGACTTGCACCTCCTGTCAGATTCAAGAAATAATCTTCCAATTCCTCACTTGTAATTCGGATTTCTCTTACCAGAATTCCAGCTTTCGCAAGCTCCATATTCAGACCAGCACTCTCCTCCAGACGTTCAAAAATATGAATCCTCTCTTTGTCCACAATCTGATAATTTGTAAATCCCATCTCATCCAACACAGGAACTGCTCTTTTAGGCTCATCCAGGCAAATCTCAATCCGCTCACTGCATCGCTTCATCAGTTCTTCTTTTGTCATCTCCTGCAGGAGACTTCCGTTGTGAATAATTCCATAGTGTGTGGCAATTTTTGACAATTCTTCTAAAATATGACTTGATACAAGAATGGTCATATTCCGTTCCTCATTCAACCGCAGAATCGTATCCCTCACTTCCACAATACCTTGTGGATCAAGCCCATTGATCGGCTCATCTAAAAGCAAAAGATCTGGATCCCCGACAAGTGTAAGCCCGATTCCGAGACGCTGTTTCATTCCCAATGAATAATGCTTTACTTTCTTTTTCCCAACATGGTTTAGTCCTACCATCTCCAAAATCTCTGGAATATATGATTTTTCCTGAATTCCAAACAACTTACATTTGATCTTTAAATTATCATACGCAGACAGATTTCCATACACTCCCGGCGCCTCGATCAGACAACTCACCCGCGATCGGATATTCTTTAATCCGCCTCCTCGATAACCGAACATTATAATCTCACCGTCTGTCGGTCTTGCAAGCCCACTTATCATCTTAAGTGTCGTTGTCTTTCCTGCTCCATTTCTTCCAATAAACCCATAAATTGCACCCTTTTTAATATGAATATCTATATGATCAACTGCTTTTTGTCTTCCATACTGCTTTGTCAAGCCTTGGGTGCTCAATAAATATTTCTCCATATCTTCAACTCCTTCTCTTATTTGCTTTTCAGTTTACCTTGCAATTCCTAATCAATCGCAAATAAAAAGTAAAAAAAGAGTAAAGATTTACGGATGCAGCCGATAACCAATCCCCCAGACAGTCTCTATATACTCCCGTTCTGACACTTTTTTGATCTTTTTGCGGATATTACTGACATGAACATCCAGCGTCTTCGTCTCACCCATATACGGCTCTTCCCACGCATACTCAAAAATTTCTTCTTTACTGAACACCTTTTTTGGATATCTTAAAAGCAGTTCCAAAATAGCAAACTCTTGCTTTGTAATCGTCTCCAGTTCCCTGTCGTCTATGGTAATTCGGTACGAATCTTTATCCAACATCATCCCATTGCCGCTAAGCTTTTGTACTTCGTACTTCTCATTATTTCTTCGAAGCTGCACCTCGACTCTTGCAAGTGCCTCCTGAATGTCAAATGGCTTTGTGATATAATCATCGGCACCATTTCGCAAAAACTCCACTTTAGAATCAATCGTATCTTTCGCTGTCAACACAATCGTTGGAGTTTTCCCATGTCTGCGAACCTCCTTCAACACTTCCTCGCCCGGTATTCCGGGAAGCATCAGATCCAAAATCACCACATCATATTGATACTTTTCCAAAAGCATCCTCGCCTCTGTACCAGAAAATGCCTGTACACATCCATATCCTTCTTTTTCCAGTGTCTCTTTTAACAGTTCATTGATATGGAAATCATCTTCCACATATTCCTTCCCATCCTCTTTCCACATAAAGTTGTTTTACAATTTCTTCCAATTGTTTTCGACTCTTCCTATTCGGTACCTGTCTACAGAAATCTTTCACCCACTGTTCCTGCTGATCTTCATCTGTTTCCGATGGATCATAAGACACAACGCTGCTTGTCTCATCATATAACCGCTGCAGCTGCTGAAACTGTTCTCTGAACTGTCCAGCATATTTGTTCCAGATCTCTAGTCCATAAAGCTTTAGTCCCAGAAAATCTGCAATATAATTCAGTCTGTCAAAATCCGAAAATGTCATTTTTTCTTTTCCCTGCAAGATGCGTCTGTCCCGCTTTCCACATAAAAACAAAAATGTAAACCGTTCCATATCCACCTGGTGCACCATCATCACCTTCCTTTTTTATGTTCCACTTCGTCTCCCTTTTACAATCGATTGTATTCCTAATTCCATGTAAAATCAACAGAAAAAGTGCAAAAAATGAGACAGATAATGCATCAATAATGAAGAAAAAACCAGATCATTGCAGTAAGTTCTATATTTATGATAGGAACAACCACTGCACTTACAGGACTTAACACCAAAGGGCAAAGAATATCTCGCAGCTATGAATACAGAATGGGAAAATTTATTAAATACTCTGTCTGATTTGAAAATAGAATAGAACTATGAACGCTATGTTTGATAAATATTTAGATATGGTTAATAAATGCTTAAATCCACTTCCTACTTCTGAAAGAATGGATATTGTAAAAGAAATAAAAGATTGTTAGTAAAACCAAAAACAATTTTTCAATATAAAGGACACCATTTGGTGTCCTCAGACTGTAGACAAAGTTGGTGCTGGGAGTTATTCCCAGCACCACTTTTCTGTACACAGGCATTGTTTTAATAAATGCATAAAAAAAATCAAAGCGAGTATGAAACTTTTTCTGTAAATAATGTTTTAGAAGGTCTTCTATGGTAAAAT
>MJGMH1__coassemble_2426_pt1 | contig 14525 bp, 18 predicted proteins | sample MJGMH1__metabat2_high_PE_009 | metagenome-assembled genome bin MJGMH1 | reverse complement strand
CTCATCCTTTATCATTTCCTTTCCATTAGTGTATCGCACTTTATTTTACACTCCCTTATATCTGCAAAAACTTCTAACCTTTTCTAATTTTTTAAAGGGTGCCATTAAATTTTGTGACACCCTCTTCCCTCTATCAACTTTAAAAGAATCTTATCAATATATCCAAACTTACAAAAGCTACTCATAAAGATAATTTAATTTCTTTCTAAAATAAAAACAATCACATTATATGCTAACTCCAAAATATATCCAATTACAACCAAACCGCCAAGGACACATCCGGCAATGATATTCATAGCCCATACCCCAACAGTTCCTCCAAGATCAAAATTTCTCGGAATCAACCACAGGCGTATCCTATATATTCCAAATGGAAAGCCAATTAATATCCACATCCAAAATATATCAACCTGTCCATCCACTATGTAACAATAATGCATGAACCATGCCCATATTACTATAAGCATAACTCGTATTATTGATTTCCTAACTTCCCCTTTATACATCTGCCAGCCGCTCCTTCCAATACAGGATATTGCCAAGTGATGCAATATTGCTACCATCTCCTAATCGTTTGCTTTGTCCTCTGCATCTCTGAATCTGTAGTAATCTTCCGCTTCCAAACTAAGTTTAACATAAGTGTCAGGCTTTCTTTTTCGGTTGCTCAAGAGACAAACCGTCTCCACATGTGTCGTCACTATGATAGGAACACGTTGTATCTACCTCGTTCCCGGTATTGGAACACAATTCTGTGCTGCTCTTTGCTGCCTTGCTGTTCTTTCTCGGCGGCTTAAATGCTGTGCCATTGACACTATTCTTAAAGCCTGTCTTATAGATGAAAGTAATCATGGCAGGGTCTTTGTTTCCGTCCTCGTCGTACCCGCCAATGATGACCTTATCAATTATACTTTCAAAAACGTATCGGTCAAAGGTATCTAAAACTTGATTATCTTCAAGTGTCTTTCTAAACTCTGCGATACGCTTCTTGACGTTGGTTTCGGTTTGCGACGTTTCTTTTAAGCCTGTACGCTCTTTTTCCAAAAGTTCAAGTTTAGTAGCAAGTTCTAAATATTTGGCTTCGTAGGTTTCTTTGTCAATGCTTTCCTCTAACCGCATATCAACAAGTTTTTCCTTTTTCTGCTCTTGTGCTTGTATTTCCTTTTCAACTTTTGATAACTGCTTCCCGACGTTGCTTTCAGATAAGGCTTCTTCTGTTCTTGCTAAAAACTCGTTCAACACATCTTTGTTATTATAGCATAGCAAGTGATATGATTCCACAAATGCTTGTTCAATAATTTCTTCGGCAATACCCTTACTGTCCGGGCAAAATTTCTTACCTTTCTTTGTGGCTGTAATGCATTGCCAAATCATTTTATTGTACTGCGAGCCACTATGCCAACTTCTCCGGGAAAGAGTGCTACCACAAAAACCACATTCCAACATACAGCTAAACGAATATTTACGACTGAATTTTTCTCTTTTGCCGTCAGTCCTAAGACTTCTGACTTTACCGCGACGGTTTAGTATTTCTTGTGCCTTATCAAAAACCTCCTCTGAAACAATCGACTCATGGTGCTCACGAATATAGAATTTATCTTCCTCACCGAAATTGTCCAAGCGGCGCTTTGAAATCGGGTCAACAGTAAATGTTTTGCCCATGAGAATATCGCCTTTGTATTTCTCGTTCTTGATAATGCCGATAACCGTAGTTTCTGCCCATGTGGTGCTGTTCCGCTTTGTCTTATAGCCCAAGTTCTTTAGCTCACGGGCAATAACACTGCCACCCGCGCCCTCAATGTAGCGATTGAAAATGTAGCGGACAATCTTTGCTTCTTCTTCATTTACAGAAATATTTTTGGTTTCCTTGTCGTAGTCATAGCCCAAACAGCCTTGAAAACCTACAAGCTCACCGCGTTGCATTTTCATCTTTAAGCCTTTTTTGACATTAGCTGATATGTTTTCTACTTCCTGCTGTGCAACCGAGCTTAGAACAACTAACAGCAATTCGCCGTCCATTGTAAGGGTGTTTATTTTTTCATCTTCAAAATAAACAGCGATATGCTTTTCTTTCAGCATACGAACATATTTCAGCGTGTCTAAAGTGTTGCGGGCAAAGCGGGAAATGGATTTTGTAATAATCATATCAACGTCGCCGTTCATGCAATCGTTAATCAATCTTTGAAAATCCTCACGCTTCGTTACCTGTGTACCTGTTATCGCTCCATCAGCATAGATACCCGCTAAAGACCAATCAGCTTTTTTCTTAATCATCTCTGTGTAATACTGCACCTGTGATTTATAGCTATTAAGCTGGTCCTCACTGTCTGTACTCACTCTGCAATATGCCGCTACGCGCATACGGTCAACAACTTTTCCTTTAACTCGGTCGCCGATTGCACTTTTGGCTTTTATGACCTCCACACCTTGTTTCATGTATTCCACCTCCTTTTTGTGTTCCTTTCATAGCGTTTATTATACACTGTGTTAAAAACATTTTCAAGATGTAAGGTCAGATTTTATATTGTAATCCTGCATTAAGCGGCGCTTAATGAGGTGGTATTCTTTTTCATTGATTTTCTTTTTGTTAAGTAGCTGTGTAAGCATAGCAAGTTGCATGCTATACCTAATCAATTTTTCTTCTTTCAAAAAGCGTCCCCCCTTTGCAATAATCATTGAATATTCAAAAATAAAAGGGGCTTTAATCGGACGGCTTTTAGCAAAGCTCCACGGGAGTTTCACCCCTGCATGGTTCTCATGCAGCCCTACCCATTGCCTGCGACGCTCTGAACGCTCGGACTATGGCGGTAAGGGAGTAACTGGTGTTTTGGTAGCCATGTACCAAACAGATACTTACCTGCTTTATCTAAAGCTTCTTTCACAAGTTTTTCAAAACTTTCAGCTTCGATTTTGCAGACAATATAATTTCCTGCGGGTAATTCTTGCACAACAAAATCCTTTGTATTTTTGAATTTAGTTTGCAAAAGCACACCTGCAAAATACTTGAATGTCCCTTTTTCGGGATTTGCCATATATGACATTCCTAATTCTATGGCAGGATTAATATATTCGGAGAGTGCAGATTTTTCCGTATGAAAACGTGTCCAAAGCTGTCCGGGCACATCAATTCCTGTGCTTTCGCCAACAGGTGTTTTGCGGATAGTCACCGCTACGGCAAAAGAGGTTAAGAAAGTCGAAAACGAGGACGAATGAATGTCCACGAAAAAACTGAATAGCGATTGAGAAGCGTTGTAATCTTTTGAGATTGCAGCGTTTTTCTTTTGCGAAAGTTGGCAAAAGGTGATTTTCCGTTGTTGTAGGGATTGAGGAAGAAAGTTTCGTAGCAAGCATAGGAAAGGGGTACCCTTTCCGTATTTTGCTTTCCAAAATTGCTTGTTGGGAAGTGTCCCAAACCCTCTAAAAGCGGAAAGGAGCGTCAGCGTATGGACGGACGAAAAAGAACGGTGCAGTTAAAGTTTCGCGTGACCGAAGATGAACGCGATTTAATCATGGAAAAAATGAAACAGATACCCACCCGGAACATGGCGGCATATCTGCGGAAAATGGCTATCGACGGGTATATCCTGCAAGTAGACCATAGCGACATAAAGGCCATGACCGCCGAGATACAGAAAATCGGGGTCAATGTCAATCAAATTGCAAAGCGCGTGAACGCCACGAGTAACGCATACCAAGAGGACATAGACGAGATAAAGGGGGTGCTTGCGGAGATATGGCGGTTACAAAGATTAAGCCTATTAAAAGCACATTGAGCAAGGCCCTTGACTATATACAAAATCCCGCCAAGACAGACGAAAAAATGCTTTCCGACAAATCTTTCTTTGCTCTTTTCAGTACAAAAAATCTGTTATAAAAAGGATATTGAACGTTTCAAGCAAGAATACAAAGAAATGCAAGATTTTTCCTCACCATATATTTTAGAAGTCTATCATTACAATGATGACCGTAGCGAATATATAATGGAATATATGGATTTCACATTGGATAGCTACATATCAAAATACAACGCTGAATTGCCCATTTCAAAGCGTAAGGGGATAGTACAACAAATTCTCAAAGCATTTGAATATATCCATTCAAAAAATAGATTGCATAGAGATATTAGTCCCAAAAATATATTGTTAAAGTGCTATGATGATATTGTAGTAGTCAAAATATCCGATTTTGGGTTAGTGAAAATTCCAGATAGTATGTTGACCAGTGTTAATACTGAATTTAAGGGGTATTTTAATGACCCTGCACTTCTTGTAGATGGATTTAACACTTATGGTATTCTACACGAAACCTTTGCGTTGACACGGCTAATCTACTTTGTTATGACAGGAAAAACGAATACAGAAAACATTGCTGATCCCAAATTAGTCTTTCTTGCCGTACAGACGGTTTCAAGCATGAGGTCAACAATTTCGTTAAGACGTTCCCTGTCAAGGCGGTTGTTCTGCGTGAGTATGTCATACTCGATATTGTCCTTGATGATTTCACGATAAATCTCTACGGCACTCTGTTTTGCCGCTTCCTTTCCGTTTCTTTCCGGCTCTGCCGTGTCCCCGTCGCATGGCAGGGGATTTAGGGAATGGATAGGAATGGAATGGGTAATTGATAAATCTGTATTTGATTTTTCTTTTTTTGGTAAGTTAGTTCTTAGTATCTCTTTATTTAATTGCGTTGGAAAAACCAATGTTGGTAAATCCAAGTTAGGCGGCTGTGGCTGCTCGTAAATTACATAGTCCGCACCCTGCAAGCGTCCTTTCTCGTCGCGTTCACGGGTGCGTTTGATATATCCGGCGCGTTCCAGTTCCCGCACCGCTTCCCGGATTGCGTCGATTTTCTCCCGGTTGATACAGGACAGCCCTGCAAGGGTGTAGTCCCAATCCTCCGGCAAGGACAGCATTTGTGACAACAAGCCTTTTGCCTTTAGCGTCAGCTCCTTGTTGCGTAGGTGGTGGTTGCTCATTACGGTATAGCCCTTGTTGCGTTCCACCCGGAAAACTGCCATAGCTTCATCAGCTCCTTTCACTGTGGATTTGTCACGCAGTAGAATAGCGATTTTGAGGGTTTAGGTATCAATCCCTTACTTTGTCAAAAACATTCCCACAAAGCCGCTTGACATAAGGGCTTTTCTGCCCCTACTGCGTGACATGAGGACAAAAAAATAGACGCTCATTTCTGAACCTCTAAACAAGAAAAGGGTACTGCTCTCACAATACCCTTTTCCTCATGCGATATTTAATTTCTTGTGTTCCCACACCCTACATCTATTACTACTTTTACAGTAACATAGTCTTTGATGTATTTATTGCGGCATTTTTCACCCTCGCCCGTAAAGACAATATGCTTCGCAAAGTGCCTAAATTCAAGGATTTCTACGAGTTCCCTCTTTGTAGTAACACTATTGTCTCCACATGCACTGTATTGGGAAACATATCCACCGCCCTTACCTTTTTTAACTCATATCCATTTTCACACAAATATTTTAAATCTCTCGCCAATGTCGCCGAATCGCAGCTCACATACGCAATTCTTTCCGGCTGCATCTGCACCATCGTTGCAAGCAAAGTCTCATCACAGCCTTTCCGAGGCGGATCCACAACAATCACATCGGCATAAGCTTTTTCTCCACCGTGCTCTTGTTTATAATTTTCATAATATTGCGGGAGCACTTCTTCTGCCTTTCCGACGAAAAACTCTGCGTTTTCGATTTCATTCAATGCAGCATTTTTCCTCGCATCCTCTATTGCCTGCGGAATAATCTCCACGCCATACACCTGTTTTGCTTTCTGGGCAAGGAAGAGGGAAATCGTGCCGATTCCACAATATAAATCCCACACAATCTCATTTCCATGAAGACCTGCATATTCCAAGGCTAGTCTATATAGATTTTCTGTCTGCACTGGATTCACTTGATAGAATGACAGCGGAGATATCTGATATCTTATATTTCCAATGTAGTCCGTAATATATCCTTGTCCCCAAAGCACTTTCACTTCTCGTCCGAGAATGACATTTGTGCGTTCTCGATTCACATTCAGAGTAATACTTGTCATACCTGAAATCTGACATAAGCTATCCACAAGCTTTTCAGAATTTGGAATATTATCCCCATTAATAACAAGACAGACCATGATTTCCCCAGTCCGAAATCCATAGCGGATCAGCACATGGCGAAGAAGTCCTTTTCCAGTAGTCTCGTCATATGTTGTAATGTGATGTGTATTCATGAAATCCACAATCATTTCCAAAATTTCTTTGTTCTGTTTTACTCCAAGAGCACACTCTGTGTTTGGAATAATCTGATGTGTCCGTCCTGCATAGAATCCTGTCACAATATGCCCTTCTTTGTCTGTTCCAAACGGAAACTGCGCCTTGTTGCGATAATAGAACGGCTCTCCCATTCCACAAATTGGCTCCATCACCTCATCTAATTCTTCTGGTGAAAATCCACCAATCCGCTTTAAGTTATCACGCACTTTCTTATCTTTAAATGACAGCTGTTTTTCATATGAAAGTTCTTGAATCTGGCATCCGCCACACTGTCTTGCCACTAGACATTTTGCTTCCACACGATTGTGAGAAGGTTCTAACACTTTCATTAATCTTGCATATCCGTAATTTTTTTTCGCCTTTGTAATTTTTGCCTCTATCTTATCTCCAATCACAGCATCTTTGATAAATAACGTGTAACCATCAACTTTGCCAATTCCTTCTCCATTTACTCCAATATCTTCTATTGTTACAACTACCATGTCATTCTTTTTCATATCTTCTCAATCCCAAATCAATTTCCCACAAATTTATTTTTGCAAATATTCTTTTTTCATTTCTTCTACTTTTGCATTATATGTCTCATTTTGTTTCTGCTGAAGCAAAGTTCTTCTGATTGTCTCTTTCACCTCTTCCAATGACGCAACTGTAGCTTCATTTTTCTTTTCTACTTTAATCAAGTGGTATCCAAACTGTGTCTTTACAGGTCCCACTACATGTCCAATTTCTGCTGCAAATGCCGCATCTTCGAATTCTTTTACCATCTGTCCTCGTCCGAATTCTCCAAGGTCTCCGCCTTTCGCTCCTGATGGACATGTTGAAAATTCTTTCGCCGCTGTCTCAAATTCTTTTTCACCAGTTGTGATGGATTCTAAAATAGAGTTACATTTTTCCTCAGAATCTGTCAAAATATGTTTTGCACTGACAGTGTCTCCTTTTGTGAAGTGTTGTTTGTTTGCCTCATAGTAAGCTTCGATTTCTTCTTCCGATACCACAACATCTTTCAAAGTCTCTCTCATAGCCATCTGTGCAAGAATATCTCTTCTTGCATTTTCCACCAGTTTTTTGAACTCTTCCGTTTCCTCTAACTTCATCTCTTCGCCATTTTTCGCAAACATATGTAATGCAATCAATTGTTCCAAGCACTGTTCTCTGAACTGTGGGTTGGAAAGATACGGTTGCTGCTCTCTTGGCACCCCCTGTAAAAACGCATCAAACTCTGCCTGTGTAATCTCTTCTCCTGCTACTACTGCTAAAACTTCCTGACTCATATTATCTTCTCCTCTTCTACTCTTCGCAGCCAACCGACTGCTACTCTTGATGATACCTATATTTCTTCTTTCTTGCAACCAGAATGGCTTTATTTCACTCCGGCTTTTTTGCAAATATCCTCCAAACAACATCTGTCACAATGTGGTTTCGTTCTGGCTGTACAGACATCACGACCATGGTATACAAGCCTGTGACAAAAATCGCTTCCTTCCTCCGCCGGAATAATTTTCCATAGCTCCATCTCCACTTTTTTCGGTTCTTTTAAATCCTTGACAAGTCCGATTCTATTCACAAGGCGAATACAATGGGTATCTGTCACAATTGCCGGTTTCCCAAACACATCTCCCATAATGAGATTCGCACTTTTTCTTCCAACCCCAGGGAGTTTTAATAATTCATCAAATGTATTTGGAATATTTCCACCATACTCATCCCGCAAAATCTTCATACAAGCGCTGATATCTCTCGCCTTGCTCTTTCCTAATCCACATGGTCTTACAATTTCTTCAATCTTATCCACATCTGCGGCCGCCAAAGCATTCACATCCGGGTATTTCTCATATAGTTTTTCCACAACGATATTCACTCGTTCATCTGTACACTGCGCAGCCAAACGAACACCGACAAGTAATTTCCAGGCTTCATCGTAATCAAGTGTACAATCTGCGTCCGGATATTCTTTTTTCAATCGTTCAATGACCTCTAGTGCCAATTGTTTTTTTCTCATTTTTCCTCCTTTTCAACCTTTCCGATTCTTCCTAATCCGCGGAAAAATCCACAGTTTTTTCTTATTTTAACATGTTTTCCACATTTTGATACCATGAAATGCACACGGAATACGAAATTTTCAAATTCCAACATCGACACGGTAAATGGATGTTCTTCAGCGACAGTAATCTGCATTCGCTTTTTGTAGTATTCCGGATACGTCCCCTCGAATCCATCTTCAAGCATTTTCGCATGAATTTCTTTTCGTTTTCTTCGAATCTCCTCATTCAGTCGCCCACCATAATCTCGTTCCGGATACATTTCCGATGCAGACTGAATCTCCTGCCAGATTGTCTCATAAAGCCTCTGCCTTTTCGGCCCCAAAAGTCTCATAGCCAACAATTTTTCTAATATTCGATTCGGAAAATACCGATACAATTTAACGAGCCACAAATACCTCGTATCTTTTGCCTTTTTTGCCAGCCTTTCCATGCAAGTAACCCCTTCATAGGTCGCCGGATATTTTTCCTCCAGTGACTCATGAATCGGTGACCACATGCGAAATGGCGGAAATTCAACTAACCTCAGCAACTCTTTTTCGCTCTTATTGCAATATGTTTCGCCTAGATAGTCGTATTTTTCATAAATTGTTCCTATTATATAAACAAGCTGCCGCCACTGCTCCTGTCCTTTCACCCAGAAATGTCCGATCCTATGGTACTGAAAGCACTGTATGCGCTCTTCAATCTCGCTAAAATAAAGTGTGAAAGCATTCTCCTCACCTTGTCTTACACTCAACACATACCTGTCCTTTTCTACCGCAAGCTTCCCTGTCACTTCAAGTGTATCATCATTCAGATAATTTCCAATCATTTGACCGTTTTTCAAAATCAGATAATTCTCCACTGCGTCGTTCATCATATAAGGAATCAGATACTCTTCACCGACACACAGCTCAAACACCTGATATTCAAAAACTTCCGCTAATTTTTCAAATGCAGATGAGATACCATCTTGTACGCCGGAAAAATATGTGTAATCTAAAGCCATCTTGTTTCCACTTCTCTTTTCAATTCGCAAAACATTTCATAAAATTCATTTTTAGCTTTTGTTACAATATCTAGTGCAATACTCTTATTATAAGAATGTGTCACATTATTTCGCTCCTGCAACGCAGATATCCACAGTTTTTCATCTTGAATCATATTCGCTTTATATGCTGTTTTTAAAATAATCTTAGGTGAGACGGTAGCCCCCTCTTCAAAACCATGTCTCTCTAATATCTCTTTCATCATTTTCCAAGATTGTTCAAAACAAATTTCATATAATCCTACTAAACCGGTCAAAACTACGTTGTCATATGGGGGATTATATTTATATATTTCCTTCATGTTTTCTAAAGCCGCACAAAAATTTTCATATTTTTTCATATAGAATCTTTCCCTCTCTTTCAATGGATTCTCGTAATTCTGGTTGTATCTTTCTTGCTAAATCAACAATATCATATTCGAGCAAAGTAGTTGTCTCTTCGTCAATATCTAACGCAAAACTTTCCACTTCGCCACCTTCTACCGCCAAATCAATATCACTTGTTCTCTTAAAGTCGCCTCTTGCTCGTGAACCAAACAAAATCACTTTTTGAATATGATATTTCTCTGCCAAATCACAAATTTCTCTCAAAACTTCTCCGTCAATTCCTGTTTCTTCCATATCTGCACCTCTATTTTTCATTAAGACCAGTCACCCCAATATTACCATAACGTTGTAAATTTTTCTACCTTAAGTACAGCAAAATGCCCGGACCGTTTCACCTCGTCCGAGCATTTTCATTCACTCAACTAACAACTCTCTCAAGTTAGATTTTCATTATCCCACGCATGCATTTTGAAGAATTTCATTCAACGCACTTTTGCTGCTTGTATGGCAGCGCACGATTTCTGCATTACATTTTTCCGCCTCGGTAATCGCGCATTTTACCATCTTGTGCGACACTGTGTTGGTAAACAGAATTAGTAAATCCGGACTTCCGATCTGCTCACTTAAGTTTGCCGACATCTGCGTAAATATTTTTGCTTTGCATTTATACCCTTTACATATTTTTTTATACTGACAGACCATACGGTCATGTCCGCCAACAATCACAACACTCATAGAAATCTCCCTCTGTTACACAAGCTGCTTTCCAAGTTCTTCACACGCGGCAAGCACTTCATCATCCGGCGCTTCCTGACAGATCAGACCTTCCCCGTTTACAATCTCTGCTCCTGCATTCTGCATACGATCTACCCAGTCACACATCCATTCTCCGTCTCCCCATCCATAGGAACCAAACAACGCGATTTTCTTGCCTGCAGCAAAGCTTTCTACTGTTTCGACAAACGGTTCCATCTCAGCTTCCTCAAGCACTTCTGCTCCCATTGCCGGGCAGCCAAGAGCGAACACATTCTCATCTTTTAACGCATCCGGAGAAATTGCGCTAACTTCAGATACAACTGCTTCTCCTCCTGCCTGTGTGATTCCTTTTCCGATTGCCTCAGCCATCTCTTCTGTGTTACCTGTCTGTGACCAATATACAACATTGATTCTGCTCATCTTTCATACCTCCTATACCACTGCTGTCTGCAGTGTATTTTCATTATAATATCCTATAATTTCTTCCATACTGACACCGCTTGAAACAAGCCGGATCAGCATCTCTTTTGCCATCTCAAACTGCTTGAAAATCTCAAGTTTTCTTGCGACGTCTGCATAAACTTTCCAATATCCGGAATACAGAGAATTCTTTCCTCCATGCATCATAAAACCAGTGACATCTTCCACCGGATACCCTAAAAGCAGCCCCATCTCATGCGGAAATATTTTTGAACCATTCATATACGCCCGATAGCGCATCTGAAAAATACTGAGGATTCTTCCAAGCTGGATTTCGACATACCCTTCTTCGCGGAGCACCTCGCTTACATCCTCTCTCTCCAAAAATTTCTCCAATTGATTTCTGCGGAACAAAAGAAGCGTGATCTTCTTTTCATTCTGTAAAAGACGATAGCAAGAAATACCTGTTCTTTTTAAAATTGCCCGCACTAATTTTTCATCTTTGTTTGAAACAATCAACATATTAGAAATTTTTAATCCTGTGATAAGCGGCGCACATTGTAATGCCAATTGCGTCTCGATATTTTTCAAATCCATTCCCTGAACGATTTCAAATATTTCTCTTCTCATATTTCCTCCTTGAGTTAGTTATTTCTAACTTGTGTTTATAATATCTAATTTTATCCTATAAGTCAAGACAAATTATCAATAAAATTGTTCAATAACGCATTGACACGTTTTGCATTCAGTTCTATACTATATTTTGTTTACAAGTAAACTATTTTGAAATCGGAGGTGGATATGAGACAAACCGTGGAAGAGATGCTCGGATACTTTAATCAAATTCGCCGAGTATATGCAAATGAATTGAATTTGAAATTTACAAATGAGAATTTTTCTCCAAATGAAATTTCCATCCTGATTCTTCTTTCCAATAATCCCTCCATCAATACAAGCAGTCAGTTATGTACAATTCTCGGCGTATCCAAAGGGCTGATCAGCAGGAGTATTGATGCATTAGTTGAGAAAGGATACATTATTTGTGCAAAAGATGACGCTGATAAACGTATCCAGCGACTTTCATTTTCTCCTCAGGCAGCTCCTGTCATTCAAAAGCTGAACGAGGAGCTCACAAAGTTGGCGTGTCATACAAAAGCGCCCTTGCAAGAGACAGCCTTTGCTTCTGTCCGCCCGAAAGATTAGACGCTTTCTCAAGGAGAACAAAATCCAGCCCTCCGCTTTTTTCCACAAAATCCAACAGATTCACCTCGCGAAGCGCCTCTTTCATCTGTGTTTCTGTCGCATCTTCTTCTCCCATGAGAAGGTTTTCCCGAATTGTTCCTGCAAACAGATAACTGTCATGTCGGATACGGGTAATCTTTCTTCGAAGTGCTTTCAAGTCCATTTTGTCAATTGGCATATCTCCGATAAAAATCTGTCCCTCATCTGCCCTTCTGTCTCCCATTAAAAGCAGCGTAGTGGTACTCTTTCCGCAACCGGATTTCCCGACCAATGCAGTCAATCCATGACCTGCCCGGAAACTGATACCTTCCAGCACCTTTTTCTTTGCCTCATAGGAAAAACTTACATTCGAAAACGCAATCTCATCAGATTCTCCTTCCATTTCGGCAGATTTTTCTCCTTGATCTTCTTCCAAATCTACCAGTCGGAAAATCTTATCCGCTGCAGCATTTCCATTCATCGCAATGTGGAAGAAGGAACCAAGCAAACGAAGCGGCAGGAAAAACTCGGCTGAGATCATAATAATGAAGAAACATTGCGCCAGTCCGATTACACCTTTTTGATACTCTAAAATACTCAAGATGATACCGACTGCTGCCCCACCGTAGGCTACCAAATCCATAGTACTGATGGAATTTAACTGCATGATGAGCACGCGCATCGTTACTTTACGAAATTTTTCCGCTTCCTCATCCATTCTTTTTGCATAACGCTCATCTGCCTGATAAATTTTCAATGTCGTAAGTCCCTGAAGGCACTCCAAAAAGGAATTTCCCATCTCCGTGTATGTTCCCCAATATTTTGCAAGCATCTTTTTCGCAAATTTCTGAACTGCTACAATTGAAAGCGGAATCAACGGAACACAGATTAAAAGCACGACCGCCACTTTCAGGCTCATCGTTCCTACAATGACAAATAGTGTAACCGGTGCAAGCATGCTGTAGAAAAACTGTGGCATGTATTTTCCAAAATAAATTTCCAACTGTTCCACACCTTCCGTGGTGATCTGCACCACCTCAGATGTCTGAAAATATTCTTTATAACTGCTCCCAAGCCGCATCATTTTCTCATACACCATCGTTCGAAGTCTCGCTTTCACCTGCTTCGATGCCTCAAATGACAGCTTGCTGTTGAGCAGCGACATCAAGCTTCGTACAACCACAACAACTGCCAACGTCACAAGCAGCCTGATACTTTGGTTTTGCAGATTTTCTCCACGAACCATTCCAGCTATAAATGTAGCTGTCTGGAGCATCAGCACAACATTTGCAATGAGCATGACCCACTGTGTAAGAACCATCCCCCAAATATTTTTCTGATTTTCTCTAAATTCTTTGATCAACCTCTTATGAAACATATTGCTTTCCCTTCCTTTTCTTAGTCTTATATTGCACAGCATGGGCTATCCCCAATACACAAAAAATAACCGCCGAAAGCTTATGCATAGCAATGACTGCCATCATCTCTCCTGTTGGTCTTATCAAAAAACCACTGACCGCCATCACTACAATCGAAACAATCAACAACTTATCAATAATTTTCTTCTTATTCATTTTTCTTCTCCTATCTCTTTTTTATTTTTCCTTTCATTGTCACCCACATATGGTCCAGCGCCTGAAGCGGATGATAAAACAACATTCTCGGTCCTGCATACTTCATAACTTCTTTGATCTTTTCCTGCATCTCTTTTGAATAACAATGCACTTTGCAGGCACTGCAAAATGTCTTTGTCTCCATGAACGGACATTTTTCCGTTCGGAGCAACGCATAGTCCAACAGTTTCTGACATTCCGGACAGAGTTCTCCCTTGTGCTTGTGTTTTCCGCGACAATACACCCCAATCATCACACGCAGCGTTTTCTTTTCCTTTTCTCTCTTCTTATTTATGTCCACCATTTTGCTCTCCATTTTTGATATTGATAAGCATTTTCATTTAAAATACATGGATTAGTATATGCTAACTTTTATTTCATGTCAAGAATTTTATCATTTTTAACGTTTATCATTAAATTTTAGTTGACAAACATTTATTTCAAGCATACAATGGAGATATCAAATACAGAATTGAACTTCAAAAGAAGTGGACGAGACTTTATAAAGGAGATTAACTACATGGCAATCATTTTAAGACTAGACCGAATCATGGCAGACCGCAAGATGAGTCTGAACGAACTTTCCACCAAAGTCGGAGTTACAAATGTAAATCTTTCAAAAATAAAAACCGGGAAGATCAGTGCAATACGCTTCTCTACACTCAATGCGATTTGTGACGTATTAGACTGCCAGCCCGGTGACATATTGGAATTTATAAAAGATGAAAAAACACAGGAAGGAGAACCGAAAGATGAAACCAAATGATTTTGATACAAATGTTTCTGTGAGAGTATGAAACTTTTTCTGTAAATAATGTTTTAGAAGGTCTTCTATGGTAA
>MJGMH1__coassemble_2422_pt1 | contig 14599 bp, 11 predicted proteins | sample MJGMH1__metabat2_high_PE_009 | metagenome-assembled genome bin MJGMH1 | reverse complement strand
TTTATTGTAATGCGATTAAGGTAATGGATAACCTCTACTTTTCATTTTCAATCTTGTTTTCCTCCTTCGTAATTTATGAGTTTATCTTTGCATTCCCTTATTCAGGGTAATAACCCTATTTGTGAAAACGTTTTCCTTTTGGTATAAAAAAATAGTATTTTTTTATACTTATAATTTGTACAAATTGATTTTTAAATACAATATGCACTTATTTTTACTATAAAATACAGGAAATCGTTTTCCTATTCTCTTTTTTGAAAGAGCTGATACATTCAGCTCTTTATCTATTTATGAATATCTTTTATGGTTCCTCTCCTAATAATTTTATGTGCTACATAATGTGTTGCAGCATACTCCTTTGTTCCTTTCATATATTTTAAAAGTTCTTTTGCTGCTTTTTGTCCCTCTTCGAAATATGGAATCCGAACGGTTGATAGTTCTGGTCTGCAATAAATGGAAAATTCCAAATCATCAAATCCGATAATTGACATATCTGCTGGAACACTCATACCGATACTATTTAGAAACTGCATTGCCCCTAATGCAATCAAATCACTTCCAGCAACTACTGCTGTCGGCAAGATACTATTCTCTTCATAAATCTTTTTCATTCCATCATATCCTGACTGAAATGAAAATTCACCTTGTTCTATATAGGACTCTGGTACGGAAATCCCCAATTCATCCAATGCTTTTTTATATCCTTTGATTCTTTTTTGCCCAGATGAGAAATCATGTTTTGGCCCGCCTATATATGCAATCCTCTCATGACCACTATCATACAAAAATCTTACTGCATCATAAACAGCCTGCAAATTATCGTGTGTAACTGTATCTATCACGTGCTCACCTTGAACCGCCTCCTGAGTTACTAACACTACCGGATATTCCTTTTTCTGCATCGCATCTGTCAGTTCTTTATTCACATCTACTCCTGCAAACAATACACCGTCTATTTTCCTATCCTCTAGAATATTTAAAAGTTTCAGTTCTTCTTCTAATTCTCCTCTAGATTCACAGACCATAATTGTATAACCTTCATTTGAACAAATATCATTGATTCCCTTTGTAAGTGCTCCAAATACAACATTCGATATATCTGGAACTATGACTCCTACAATATTGGTTTTTTTAGTTATCAGACTTTGTGCCAATGCATTCGGCGTATAATTATTTTTTTCAATAATCTTATAAACTTTTTCTTTTAATTTTGGACTTACCGGTTTTGTCCCATTCATCACTCTAGATACAGTAGAGATGGATACTCCAGCCTCCTTTGCAATGTCTGCAATTGTAATAGCCATATTCTCCTCCTTTACAAACAGGAAAAGGTTTTCCTATTTGTTTATATGTTACCACTTTATTCACTTTTCGTCAATTTAATTTTTTGTTTTTTATTATTTTTGTATGTTATATATAGTTTTCCACCACAAACATTGTGCTATTTTACTACTTGTGTGTTTTCTTTATGTCTACCACGATTATTTTCAAAACAGACACTTTTTCTCCCTCGCGGGATAAAAACTAACGCCAGAACTGCAACAAACATCGTTAAAATTTCCGCTCCTGGAACTGCAAGCCAGATTCCATTCATTCCCCAAAATTGTGGCAGCACTATTAAAAACAGCAACAACAACGCGAACGAGCGAAGGAATGTAATTGCTCCTGCAAAATATCCTTTCCCATAAGCCATCATACGTACTGCTGAGAAAATGTTAATTCCGGAAAACAAAAATCCCAAACCATATATCCGCATTCCGGAAACCGCCATCGCCGTTCTATTAAAAACAATTGTTGTGATCGCGATTGCCAATTGATTCACAAACTCGGACGTTCCGTTTATCATACAGTTAAATCCTATCTTGAAAGACAGCCCTCGAAATGTAAATTCCAAGGTATGTTTCTTCTTCACAAAATAGTAAAGTCCCATAGAAAAAGAAAGTAGCAGTCCTAAAATCGTAGCAAGTGCAGCTCCCAAAATCCCCATGTCCATACATCCCACAAAAACATAGTCCAATACAATATTTAGGAGACCTCCTGAAAGCGCCGTCAAAAAGCTGTAAGTGGGTGAGCCGTCCACGCGAATAAAATAAGTAAGCAGCTCTTTTCCAATGACAACAGGAGTACCGACAAGCCACCAAAAAGCATATGTTTTGCAATCACTCATCGTTAATTGTGTCGCGCCCAGTAATTCCAATAGCGCAGGAAGTTTTATCCAGATTAAGGCAGATACACCGCAGCCAACCAACAGTGACAGCAGCATGCTGACAGAAAATGTTCTGTTTGCTTCTTCTTTTCTTTCTCCACCGATATGAAGCGCTGCAAGTGCACTCCCACCTGTTGCAAACGCCAGTGCAATTCCCGTCAATATATTTACAATCGGATACACAATATTGATAGCCGCTAATGCATTTGTCCCCACATAGGACGACACAAAAATTCCATCCACAATGGTATATACCGTATTAAACAATGCCGTCAAATACGTTGGGATAATAAACTTTAATAATTTTCCAAACCGTACTTCCTTCGCCGAATCAAAAATCAATAATTTTTCCATATGTTCTCCCTCCTCAGTGCTATTTTAAACCTTAAAGTTACTTGAAGGTCAACACAAAATATCTTATAATGAAAGAAAAATTATCAGGAGCAATCATCATGAAAAAGCAATTTCATATTGGAGAGATTTCAGAATTTTTCAATCTGCCTGCTTCCACCTTACGCCATTGGGAAAGCACAGGGATTCTGACACCCAAAAAGAATCACGAAAATAACTATCGTGAGTATACGATAGAAGACTTTATGAATCTCTCCGATATTATTTTTTACAAAAGTCTGGGACTCCCGCTCAAACAGATACAAACGATGGAACAGTCCACCCCTGAAGAGCATTCCTTTTTATTACATGAAAAAATTGATGAATTAGTTCAGCAACAGCAAGAGCTTCAGCACCGAATGCAAAAACTTCGCAATCATCTAAATGCCATAGATACTTTAAATGAGCTGAAATCCCATCCATTCGCAGAAGTAGATATCGATACCGACTGTATTGTCTCTTTTGATTTAGGTGAAATCAAAAAACTCCGACAATATATTGAGAATCCGTATCTGTATTCTCGTGTACAGCATTCAGAACATATTCAGTCAGAGCTTCGGGGATTGACGATTCCGTCTGAACAGCGCTCTTTGTTTCCCGATACTCAGGTACTTTGGGAGAAGAGCAGACACCGTTACATGGCTTGTTTGATGAAAGAAGAAGTCACGGAAGGATTTCCTAATAATTTGTCTCAACTGCTGTCGCAGATTCAAAAGACATACCGCACCGGTTTTATAATCAGCCGATTTTTATTGCGTGCCAAAGAAAATGGAAAGCTCTATGACTTTTACAAAACATTTGTTGAAATTGAGGAGGATTCTTATTTATGTTAACATCACTTGCATTTATTTTTCTTGTAGGTCTTGCTGCCGCAGCTATTTGTCAGCAATTAAAGCTACCTCGTATTATTGGAATGCTCATCACCGGAATTATTCTAGGTCCTTATGTTCTTGACTTGCTTGATCCTTCTATTTTGTCCATTTCATCCGAGTTACGGCAAATGGCTCTGATCATCATTCTGTTAAAGGCCGGATTGTCATTAGATCTGTCTGACTTAAAAAAAGTCGGGCGTCCCGCTGTTTTGATGTCATTTGTACCTGCAAGTTTTGAAATACTCGCTTTTTTCCTTTTTGCCCCTCATATTTTGGGGATTAAACCGATTGAGGCAGCTGTCATGGGAGCCGTTCTCGCTGCAGTATCTCCTGCTATTGTCGTGCCACGAATGGTCCGCCTGATGGACCAGAATTACGGCACAGATAAAAGTATTCCGCAGCTTATCCTTGCCGGTGCCTCCTGCGATGATATTTTTGTCATCGTGCTGTTTTCCACATTTTCCAATATGGCTCAAGGTGGAAATGCACATCTGATGGATTTTGTCAATATTCCGGTTTCCATCTTGCTCGGCATCGTACTCGGTGGTATTACCGGGTATCTGCTCAGTTTATTTTTCGAGACAGCATATGCACACAAGCATTGTGTCCGAAACAGTATGAAAGTGATTATTGTATTAGGAATTTCTTTTTTGTTAATGGCAATTGAAACGTGGATGAAAGACATTGTATCTATATCCGGTCTTTTAGCTGTTGTAAGCATGGCATGCCTGTTAAAAATTAAAAGCACCACTTTTGTTTCCAAAAGGCTTTCTGATAAATTTGGGAAATTGTGGCTCGCCGCAGAAGTCATTCTGTTTGTTTTGGTCGGAGCTGCTGTAGATATTCGCTATACACTGAACGCAGGCGGCGCTGCCATTTTCATGATATTGGTTGCACTTCTATTTCGTTCTGTCGGAATTGCGATATGCCTTATCCGAACGAGGCTCACAAAAAAAGAACGGTTATTCTGTATCCTTTCCTATCTTCCAAAGGCTACCGTTCAGGCTGCTATTGGATCTGTTCCGCTTGCTATGGGACTCCCTTGCGGACAGATTGTACTTTCCGTTGCAGTTTTAGGAATTTTAATCACTGCCCCGCTTGGTGCCATATTGATTGATGGCACTTACCAAAAATTACTTTGCCAATCAAAAAATAAGAAATAACGGAACGTTTTCATTGATTCTTCAAAAACTGTTCACATTTTTCTTACTTTTCTATCACACTTTTTACACAAAAAGCCAGTATACTAATAACCATAAAAGATATTAATCTTTTTATATCATTTTCTTTTTCATAATTGCCGGTCATAAGACCGGCTTTTCCTCTGTTTATCCCCTTTTATATACAACATAAGTCTTCTTAAGATTAACTTAATAAAATTTTCTTTTCTTTTAGAATCTAATCATATTTTGGACACATTTTTCTTTTATACTAAAGTCAGATAGTTGATAGAACAACTATCTCCCCCCTCATAAAGTAATTCATCTTCGGGGTAACCCGAAGATGTACACTTTACTCTCATTCCTTTAAATAACCAAAAAAGAAAGCTGTCACAGCTTTCTTTTTTTGTCTACCTTTTTCGTTTTTCCATCCAAGTCAGCAAATCGTCAAAAACCAGACTACGATCCACTTCATTTAAAATCTCATGGCGGTCATTTTCATATAACTTTATGGAAACATCTTCTATTCCACATGATTTGTAATCTTTATAAATGTTTTCCACACTCTTTCCAAAGTTACCAACGGGATCGTCTTTTCCAGCCACTAAAAATATAGGAAGTGTCTTTGGTAGCTTCCCATTTTTCTCCTGACGATTTACCTCCTGTATTCCACAGAACATCTGATAATAAGCGCTGACAGTAAACATAAAGCTGCATAACGGATCTTTTGCATAATTTTGAGAATTAACGGGATTCCTTGACAGCCAATCAGAACCATTTGTCTCTTGTGAGAACTTCTTATTGAAACCGCCAAACGCCATATTGTTCACCAATTTACTGCGATATTCCCAGCCTCTTCCAAAAGCAATGATACGACATAGCACTTTGCCGGCTGTAAGAAGCAGATTGGACTTGCTTCCGGTTCCCATCACAATTGCTCCCGAAATCCCATCCCCATATAACCCGAGATACTGTCGAAGCAGAAAAGACCCCATACTATGTCCCAGCATAAAATATGGTACATCTTTATATTTTTTCTTCGTTATCTTTCTCAAATGGTGAATATCTCCTATCACGTAAGTATTTCCCTTGGATTCATGAAAAAATCCAAGCTTATCTTTTGACGTGACAGATTTTCCATGACCTAGATGGTCATGGCCCACAACATAATATCCTTTTTCTGCTAGAAATCGTGCAAATTCATCGTAACGGTCAATATGCTCCACCATGCCATGGCACATCTGCAATACCGCCGCCACTTTTCCCTCCGGTATCCACTCAATTGCATGGATCTGCGTGGTGCCGTCTTTGGATGGATAATAAAATTCGTTTTTTACTACTCTTTTGTTCATTTACATCATCTACTATCTATCATGAATTCTTATATAATCTCTGTGCGGACACAATGGCTTGTAAGCCGGACGGATGATCTTATCCACATTCTTCAGCTCTTCTAACCGATGTGCACTCCAACCTACGATACGTGCTGCCGCAAAAATCGGTGTATAAAGCGCTTTTGGAAGCCCAAGCATTCCATATACCAAACCACTGTAGAAATCGACATTTGCGTTAACACCTTTATAAATTCTACGCTTTTCCCCGATAACCTCAGGTGCCATATGCTCTACCATCTCATACAAAGCATATTCTTTCTCGCAGCCTTTTTCCGTTGCAAGCTGCTTTACAAATTTCTTAAAGATATCCGCTCTTGGGTCAGAGATCGAATATACTGCATGTCCCATTCCATAGATCAGTCCTTTTTTGTCAAATGCCTTTTTATCAAGCAGATCTTCCAAATATTTTCGGACTGCATCTTGGTCTTCCCAATCTGACACATGCTGTTTCATATCCTCAAACATCTGTGTCACCTTAATATTGGCGCCACCATGCTTTGGTCCTTTCAAAGATGCCATCGCTGCAGCCATTGTAGAATAGGTATCTGTTCCGGATGAAGTTACAACGTGTGTCGTAAAGGTCGAGTTATTTCCACCGCCATGATCCATATGTAATACTAACGCCATATCTAGGATCTTTGCTTCCAGTGGTGTGTATTTTCGATCTTCACGAAGCATCATTAAAATATTTTCCGCCATGGACAGTTCTTTTAATGGTGCATAGATATATAAGTCTTCACCTCTGCGATAATTGTAAGCATGATAGCCATATACCATTAACATCGGGAATTGGCTGATCAAATTCAGACACTGGCGCAAAACATTCGGAATCGATGTATCATCTGCTTTTTCATCATAAGAATACAGATTCAAGATGGAGCGAGACAGACTATTCATCATATCTCTACTTGGCGCTTTCATGATAATATCACGCACAAAATTCGGTGGAAGTGTTCTTCTCTCTGACAATGCTTCTGTAAATCTATTCAACTGCTCTTCTGTCGGAAGTTCTCCGAACAACAACAGATATGTCGTCTCTTCAAATCCGTAATGTCCCTCTGCTAAGAATCCATTCACCAGATCTTTAATATTGTAACCTCGGTAATACAAATTTCCTTCACACGGTACTTCCTCACCGTCTACAATCTGAGATGCACAGACATCAGAAATGTTAGTCAGTCCGGCAAGAACACCTTTTCCGTTAAGATCACGCAGACCTCTTTTTACCTGATACTCTGTATATAACTCTTTTTCAATTGCATTGCTTTCTTCACACAATTTTGCAAGCTGCAAAATCTCCGGTGTGATATCAAACAATAACTCGTCTATTGAATTTGCCATAGTCATTCCCCTTTCCGTCTTTAAAGTATTGTAGTTTATTATACTAAATTGTAAATAAAAAAACAACAAATATATCATGAACGATTTATTAAAAAAGAGACAACTCTTGTAAAATTTGTCTCTTTTCTGAAAATATTCTAATTACTTGACGGGAAGAACGGTCTCAATGCTCCCGCTACATTACTGATCGGCATCGTCTGAAGCCATACTCGACCTGGTCCTGTAACCACTGTATTGAACAGACCCTCTCCTCCAAATACGACATTTTTCAATCCTTTGATTGTCTGAATGTCCATCTGGCAGCTTGGTGTCATCGCTGCAAGATGTCCTGAATCAATTACAATTTTCTGTCCTGGCTGTAACTCATATTCGACCACATGGCCATCAAATTCAGCAAAAACAGTTCCCATACCGGATACCTTCTGTAGAATGAATCCTTCTCCGCCAAATAATCCGGATCCCACTTTTTTGTGGAAATGAATCGACAGTTCCACACCTACTTCTCCCGCAAGGAACGCACTTTTCTGAAAAATCATCTCATTTCCAGGTGATACCTGAAATGCCTTGATAGATCCCGGAAAACTTGAAGCAAATGCGATCATTCCATTTCCGCCCTGTGCTGTGTACGTATTTTGGAATAAAGCTTCTCCTGAAAATGCTCTTCCAAATACTTTTCCGATACCTCCGTTTGATGTCGTCTGCATCTCCATATTCGGTGACATCCACGACATTGAGCCACGCTCTGTGATCATTTTTTCACCAGATTCCAAATAACAAACAACAACTGGTAATGTTTCTCCCTTGATTTCATAACGCATATGAATCCCTCCTTTTTCTGAAGTTATAGATTTTGATTAATTCTATCACTAAGCATCGCAAATTCCTGCAATGTCAAAGCCTCACCTCTCACACTCGGACCTTTTCCAAGACTTTCGATCGCAGTTGTGATCACTTCTTTCGGAAGATGAATCTCCGGCGAATTATTCAGTCCGTTGGCAAGTGTTTTTCTTCTCTGGTTAAAAGAAGCACGGATAATCTGGAACATTAATTTTTCATTTTCAACCTGTACCGGCGGTTCTTTATGACGTGTCAGACGAATGACTGCCGAACCGACCTTTGGTCTTGGCATAAAACAATTCGGCGGCACATTCGCAACAATATATGGTTCTGCGTAATACTGCACAGCGAGGGAAAGTGCCCCGTAATCTTTGGTCCCCGGTCCCACCTGCATCCGATCTGCCACCTCTTTTTGCACCATGACAGTAATACTTTCAATCGGTACATGGCTTTCAAACAAGCCCATAATAATCGGTGTCGTAATATAATACGGCAGATTTGCAACCACTTTGATCGGCTTGTTGTCATTATATTCCTTTGCAAGTTTTGGAATATCCACTTTCAGCACATCGTCATTGATCACAGTCACATTGTCGTATGCCTGCAACGTATCCTCCAAAATCGGAATCAATGCTTTGTCAATCTCCACCGCCACAACCTGTCTTGCAGCGCATGCGAGATACTGTGTCATCGTCCCGATTCCCGGTCCAATCTCTAACACAAAGTCATCCTTCGTAATCTTGGCAGAACTGATGATTTTATCCAACACATGTGTGTCAATCAAAAAATTCTGTCCAAACTTTTTCTGAAATGAAAAATCATATTTTTGTAATATTTCAATTGTATTTTGCGGATTGCCTAATGTTGGCTTTGTCATATATTTACCTCAAATTCTAAATAAATCTCTTCCATTTTTCTCTGCGCAGGCAACAACTTCATCGTAGCTGATTCCTTTGAGCTGCGCGATCTCCTGAGCGATATAAGGAATGTTCAGAGAAGAATTTCGTTTTCCTCGATTCGGAGCCGGTGCAAGATACGGCGAATCTGTCTCCAACAGAATCTTTTCCATCGGTATATCTGCCACAACTTCTTTGAGTTTCTTGCTATTCTTAAATGTGACAACACCTCCGACACCGATGTGAAATCCCATCTTCACATATTCCTGCGCCATCTCTTTTGAATACGAAAAGCAATGAATTACACCGCGAAGTCCTTTTGCATGCTGCTGCATCATCTCAAGCGTGTCCGCCGCCGCATCTCTGCTGTGAATAATGACCGGAAGGTTGAATTCCCTCGCCAGTTCAAGCTGTCTTTGGAACCATTTTTTCTGTATCTCATGAGATTCGTTATCCCAATAATAGTCAAGTCCAATTTCTCCAACTGCCACAACCTTGTCTTTCTTGCACTGTTCTCTCAAATATGCAAATTTTTCCTCATCTAGTATTCCTACTTCATCCGGATGCACGCCTACTGCCGCATAGATAAATGGATACTCTTGTGCCAATTGTACCACTTCTGTGCAGGATTGAAAAGTGGCACCGACATTAATAATCGTGCCAATGCCATTTTCCTGCATAGAATTTAAAAGCTCTGTTCTGTCTTCCTCAAACTGCTCATCATCATAATGCGCATGGCTTTCAAATATCATTGCTTCCATCTTATAAAATCTCTTTTCTTAACTGTTCCGGAGTCTTCTGTGACAATAATGCCGGCGCGATATCAAATACTGTCTTCGCCCCACATTCCCCATTTGCGGAAAGTCTGTATGCCGCTCTCGCATAAGCAACTAAAACACTTGAAGTAAACTCCGGATTTGAATCCAGTTTCAAAGAATACTCAATCACATGTTTATTTCCTTCTCTTCCTGTCTCTCCTGTGCGGATCACAAAACCACCGTGAGGCATTTTGCTGTGATTTTCCTTTAATTCTTCTTCTGTGATAAATGTCACTGTTGTGTCATAATCTGCAAAATAGTTTGGCATTTCCTTGATTGCTTTTTCAATCTGTGCCTTGTCCGCACCTTCTTCCGCTACAACATAGCATTCTCGCAAATGCTTCTGTCTTGTCGTAAGCTCCGGCTCACTTCCACTTCTTACTTCTTCAACTGCCGCTTCAATCGGTACTGTATACTGGATTCCGTTTTTTACTCCTTCTACACGACGGATCGCATCAGAATGTCCCTGACTTACACCTTTTCCCCAGAATGTGTAAGTGCTTCCCTGTACTAAGATAGACTCTGCGTAAATACGGTTCAGCGAAAACATTCCCGGATCCCAGCCAACAGAGATAATTCCAATATGATTTCCCTCTTTTGCTGCTGCATCTACGTTTGCAAAGTATTCCGGAATCTTTGCGTGTGTGTCAAAACTGTCAATAATATTAAAGTTCTTTGCAATCTGTGGACCCATAACCGGGAGATCTGTCGCAGAGCCCCCGCACAGAATCATCACATCCACTTCTCCTTTCAGAGAAAGTACATCATCTAAATGCACCTTTTTCACACCTTCTGTGAGAATCTTTACATCCTCCGGATTACGGCGTGTCACAACCGCCACAAGCTCCATATCATCGTTGCGCTCAATTGCAAGCTCCACACCACGCCCTATATTTCCATAACCTACAATACCAATTCTGATTTTATTCATTTTTCTGTTCTCCTTTCAACTTTGGGGACGTAGTAAAATTCAATTTTACTACGTCCCCAATTGAATTTTGCCCTGTCCCTTTTTGACTTCTACGTGAACTAATTTTAACAAATTTCCGCGCCTGCCGGCATTGTTTTTTCCGGTGTCATCAGCGCAAGGTTACCTTCTGCATCTTCTGCACACAAAAGCATACCTTCTGACAGAACCCCTGCAAGTTTTGCAGGCTTCAAATTCACAAGTACCATAACTTTTTTTCCAACCATTTCTTCTGCTGTATAATGTCCTTTGATACCTGACACAATCTGTTTTACCTGACTTCCGATTTTCACCTGCGAGCAAAGTAATTTTTTCGATTTTTTTACTTCCTCACAAGCGATAATCTCTCCAACCTGGAACCGCATCTTCATGAAATCGTCAAATGTGATCTCTTCTTTTGCTTCGATATCAATTCCTTCCTCTTCTTTTTCTTCCTCTACCGGTGGATGAAGCTCTTCCACTTTTTTCATGACTTCTTCCAAATCAAGTCTCTGGAATAAGATCTCCGGCTTATCTGTTACATTTCCGCCGTTCAACTGAGCAAGAATCTTCTCAGATGTCTCCGGCATAAAGGATGACAATAATTCTGCTCCCTTGGAAATGCTGTCAATCAAGTTATAAAGCACTGTCTCAAGACGGTCTTTCTGCGCTTCATCTTTTGCAAGTACCCAAGGCATTGTCTCATCAATGTATTTGTTGCAGCGTTTGAAGAGATTGAAAATCTCTGTGATCGCATCTGCCACGCGAAGTTTGTCCATCTTCTCCTCGACAGCTGCCGGAGTGCCGTCTACAACCGCCTTCAAGTCTGCATCTACATCCCCTGCTACTCCCTTGTCAGTCACGCTTCCGCCAAAATATTTATTTGTCATGGAAACTGTTCTGTTCACAAGATTTCCAAGTGTATTTGCAAGATCAGAGTTCATACGCTCTACCATCAGCTCCCATGTGATCACACCATCATTTTCGAATGGCATCTCATGCAGTACAAAGTAACGGACAGCATCCACACCGAACATATTCACAAGCTCGTCTGCGTAGATTACATTTCCTTTTGATTTACTCATCTTTCCGTCACCCTGCAAAAGCCATGGATGTCCGAAAATCTGTTTCGGCAGTGGCAAATCCAATGCCATCAAGAAAATCGGCCAGTAAATTGTATGGAAACGAATGATATCTTTTCCGATCAAATGCAAGTCAGCAGGCCAGTCTTTTTTGAACTGTTCTGTGCTCTCGCCATCACAGTCATAACCAATTCCCGTAATGTAGTTTGTCAGCGCATCAAGCCATACATATACGACATGTTTTGGGTCAAAGTCTACCGGAATTCCCCATTTAAATGAAGTTCTCGATACACAAAGATCCTGAAGCCCCGGCAATAAGAAATTGTTCATCATCTCATTTTTACGGGAAACCGGCTGAATAAATTCCGGATGCGTGTTAATGTGCTCAATCAGTCTGTCCGCATATTTGCTCATTTTGAAGAAATATGCTTCCTCCTGTGCTGGTTGCACCTCACGTCCACAGTCCGGACATTTCCCGTCTACTAACTGAGATTCTGTGAAAAATGACTCACAAGGTGTACAGTACATTCCTTCGTAGTGTCCTTTGTAAATATCACCTTGTTCGTATAATTTTTTGAAAATCTTCTGAACTTGTTTCTCATGGTAATCATCTGTTGTACGAATGAATTTGTCATAAGAAGTATTCATCATATCGGCAATCACCTTTACTTCCCCGGCAACTTTGTCTACAAATTCCTTTGGTGAAACGCCTGCTTCCTCTGCCTTCAACTCGATTTTCTGTCCGTGTTCGTCAGTTCCTGTCTGGAAAAATACATCATATCCCTGACTTCTCTTGTATCTTGCAATCGCATCTGCAAGTACAAATTCATATGTGTTTCCAATATGCGGCTTGCCCGATGTGTAGGCAATCGCTGTCGTCATATAAAATTTCTTCTTGTCCATGTTCCTACTCCTTTTTGTATAAAAAATGAAACCCATCTTCCCAACAAAAGTTAAGAAGACGGGTCTGATACCGTGTTACCACTTCTCTTCGCTTATACTTCACAGTATAAACCTTATCAAGTATGTTCATACACCATACTCTTTCGCTATAAAGGGCGAACCCATTGTACTTCACTAAAATCTTTCAGCTTGGCACACCGCTCAGGAGCCATCTTCGATATCTCTTCCATCGTCTCTTCTCAGCTTCATGAGACTTCTCTGTAAATGTCTGAAATATCTACTCTTTCCATCATTGCGTTTCCTGTTTTTAATGTTATCTCACATGAGAAAATCGTATCACAGGATTTTCCCAGTGTCAAGATTCCCATTTTTCTTTTTTATTACAGTTCACACATCAGTCAATAGTAAATGAGTTCATGCTTGCATGAGGACTCATTTGTTGCAGACTGATGAAGGGAACGCCTGTTTATGAGCAAAAATAGCTATTACAGCGGAAAAGCACTGAAAGTGCGTTTTGCGAATGGCGTGGAGTGAACTGTAGTCACACATCAGTCTACTTCCAATACTTATCCAAGTACTTTTCTATTTCTTCTTGTGGCAATGAGAATTCTTCCATCAAATTCTTCCTTGCCTGGTCTTTAGAAATATCACATTTCATGCAAATACGAATTGTTGCTTTAATCCCTTCAGCCAATCCCTCATTTCGTAAGTCTTCCCTCAAGGCTTTTCGAAATTCTTCTTCGTCATATTCTGTCAAAATCATATCTACGACCTCCGCTCGATTTTTTTGAAGTACATCTGCAAGAATTCCATTTTTAATACAATTATCCACTGCAATCTCCACTGACTTTTCAAACTGCATCCCTTCTGCAAGATACTTGCGGATTGTTGCAATAAACTCTGCATATTCTCTCAATTGCTTACACTTTTCCATTAATTCTCGATTCTTCCCCAAATTAATATTAAGCACAACTGCTGTACATTCCAGTGCTGGATTCATTTCCCATTTGTCCTCAATAAACAAATCACTCAACTTTAACTCCTGACGTTCCGGCTCCTTTTTTGTTCCATTGTAAAATACAATATACTGTGGGAACGGAATATGTAGTGGCGATGTGGAATACAATCGATATTTCACCGGCTCAATGTAATCCCGATACAACGATGAAAAATAGAATAAGCCACGCAACGGTAAGTTGGGACTGAACGAGCTCTGATGTTCATAGAGATTCATCACATCACCAATGATAAAGGACAGATCATTTTTCATCCCCATATAGACCACGTCTTCAATCGTTGTGATAGTTAAATCATCGGGATTCGTATAATTGCTGTCATTAATCGCATTGTAAAGCTCCAGCAAATCCTTTTTCTCATGGAAAATAACTCGGAATACCCTGTCTTTATACTTCTTATTTATCTTATGTTCTACCAAATGTTTTCCTCCTTTACATTTTATCAAATACAAATCTATGAATCAATGAAAAGAGCATACTTTCATAGGTGCCACCTACCTTTTTAATACGAAATAAACTATAACTTTTTCATAAAATACAAATCGGATTTCTTATGACGAACGCCACGGAATTTTAGAAAATATAGAATGTTTGATTTGTAGTATTAATCATAGCACGATAAGTCCCATATTACAATATTTTTGACCAAAAGAGATGCACCGACACAATGCATCTCTTTTTCCAATCTGATTACAATTCTTCTCCGTTTGTTTTGATCACCTGCTGATACCAGTAAAA
>MJGMH1__coassemble_2402_pt1 | contig 14981 bp, 14 predicted proteins | sample MJGMH1__metabat2_high_PE_009 | metagenome-assembled genome bin MJGMH1 | reverse complement strand
CTCCAGTCGATGAAAATAAAATATATTCAATCGGCTTCGCCGCAAATTTTGAGCGTTATGTCAAGTCTTTTTGGGCAAAAAAGTGGGGGGATTTTAATAAAAAAGGAATCTGCAAGCCTTGATTTTACTGAGCTGAAGATTCCGAGAGATTATATATTTGATTAGGAGGTGATTATGAGGAAAGCAATAAATATTAAATGGGATGTAGACGAAGCAGAAGATTTGAAATCTTTACCATCGGAACTTCAAATTCCGGAAGATGTGTCAGAAGGAGAAGTATCTGATTATATATCTGATATTACTGGATACTGCCATTTTGGATATGAATTAACCGCTTGAAAGATGAATTGAGTAATTTTTTGGATAGCAGGGAGGACTAAAAATGAACGATAAAGAAAGAATAGAACAAAAGATTTTTGACATTACAATTTTTACATGGGAAGAGTGGAATGAAATTGATGTTGGGATTGCTCAATTTTATACGGTTAATGAGCGTTTGGGGCGTATTAAACGAGCAAATTCCAAACCGAAAATGGCAACGGAAACAAGTTATGTATCAAAAGAACAGCCTAGCATTGCGGACGACCCAACAATAAAAAATGCTTTTTATGACGCTCCAACAGTTATTACGCTATTTGCTCCTAAAAATTTTTTGTTTGCTACAGAAGATTGTGCGGTTGCTGCCGAAAATATGATGTTGGTTGCTGACTCATTAGGTGTAGGGTCTTGCTATATCGGTGCTGGTTGGACAGTATTTGCAGACCCTTACGGACAAGAAATTTTACAAAAATGGGGTATCCGTAAAGACTACTATGCGGTTATGCAACTTTTATTAGGCTATCCTCGAGAAGAAGATAACCTGGTTCTATGTCAAGATTTAGTACAAGTTGAACGTGGAACGAATGATACCTATTTTTATGATTGTGTATCATTTGAAGTCTTGCACTTTACTATTTATGTATCTGATGAAACACTCGGTACAGCTTTACATAGACTGACAGAAAAACAGCGTAGTGCGATTTTATTACGTTATTTTCAAGGCATGAACGACAGAGAAATTTCAGAGCTGTACAATGTATCACGTTCTGCTATTTTTAGCAGAAGAAGTAGAGGACTAAAGAAGTTAAAAATGCTTTTAAGCGAAAGGAAGTAAAAAGAATGAGCAAAGATTATGGCTATCCCTCTTTTGAATTGATTTGCAGAGCGTCAAGCGGAGATGAAGTGGCAATCAGAGAGATTTTGAAGTTTTATGACGCTTATATTTCTAAATTATGCTTGCGTCCTTTTTACTACTCTGAAAGTGGTAAAATCATTATGCAGGTTGATGAAGAACTAAAAGGAGAAATTTATACAGATATGATGAAAGCAATCTTGAAATTTGAAATCCAGGTGAAGTAATCAACTGTATAAAAGAAAATTGGGAGATACACAGTTATTTGTGCTATCTCACATAGTGATTTTATTGTCATATCAAGGCTCATTCAATCGTGGTAAATTCGTGGTAAAATGAGTATTTTTCTATACTTTAGAATACTTGAATGTATAGTATTTATGCGGATAATTGAAAATTAGACATAAAATTTTTAATAAATGATTGTTTTAATTTTGATTAATTAGATATTAACCTAATAATATTATACCTAATTATTGAAAATATATTATTAATATGATATTATAATTGTAAAATTCATGGGAATACAAAATGGATAATAATATTTAAGGTAACTAAGGTACTACATTGTGAAATTTAATGTGTTTTAAGCCCTATTTATGATATGAGAAATTTAAAAATTATTATGGCACTATAAAGGTTAGTAATGATTGTAGTAAAATTTGAAAAACAAATAATATCATCAATGAAGGCAGAAAGGAAAATGTTATGGAATGGATAAGAGATATTAATAAAGAGGAATTCAATGAGATTAGTACATGCTCTACCTGTCCAAATAATCATTGTACAAAAGTTTTTTGTCCAATTGAAATTGGCGGTGTAGAATGTACAAAAAGAGGATGCTTTATCTATGTAGCATAAAAATAATATTGCGTATTCCCATAGAACTTTATCAAGTTAACAAGGATTGCTTTTTAATATGCAAAATCCCAGCTCACTTGAGCAGAGATTCCGCTTTAAGTTTACCATGGTTCCCGATAGTATCTGCGAATTATTTCGCTCGATCTGATCAACATGTTATAGTTCTTTCGTAGTCACAAATACTATTATGAAAGGTTCTTCCTGTATAATTCAAATATAAGGGATTCCAAGAAATAAGGTCGAGAAAAAAATATCTCGGTGTAAAATAAGATTACTGACTTTGGACGGTTAGTAAAAAATCTTATTGAACAGAGAGGTATCTAAAATGAAGTATAACACACAGAACGCAAAAATTAAATTGGATTGTCAACAGTAAACTAAACAACTTTTGCTGTTTAAATTCTGGCGTATAAGAGCGCCGTGGTCTAGGTTGTTTTTTCTCGGACATCATCATTGAAAATCCTTTCTTTATATAGATTCATTGTATATGCCCCTAAAAAATCTGTCCAGTTTATTGTAACCGATTCAAATCCATTACAGAAAAGACATTGATTGTTGTGATTGATGTAGGAAGTGAGACTCACCTTGCAAGGTCATTCGATTGGCGCTATAAAGAGTATTCCAAAAAGCCTTTAGACTTCAGTAATAGAGAAACCGGTTTTGCGACTTTCAAAGCATGGTTGGAGGATATTGCAGAGAAACAATGTAAAGATGTTGTGATTCCAGAAATGGAATCAACGGGACACTAATTTGTTCAATCTTGGAGCTTACCTGTAGGACAATGAAATGAAACCTGTTCATGTAAATCCACATCCTGTAAAGAAATCGAAAGAGTTGGATGACAACAATCCGAACAAAAGTGACCATAAGTATCCAAAAACAATTGCTACTCTAGTGAACGAAGGAAGAATTTCATATCCGTATATACCAACAAGTATTTATGCAGAGATTCGGAGCCTTTCCAATCTCAGATTTCAAACTCAGGAAGGAATCACAAGGATCAGGAACCGGATTTTCAGCATTACTATGACCGGATTCATGCACCTAACGGTCGGGTAAATATCTCATTTTATTGGTTAGATTATAAAGAACATAATCCTAATTGTTATGAAAAATCTCAGTTTTATAATTGCTACAACCACTTTGTAGAAGAAAACAATGGTGGAAAGAAAGTCTCTATGGCTGTTAATAGATTACCCGGAGAAAATGTATATGGATTGGGTTGGTGCTTAGCCTAAGCTTCATACAATGTTGAAACTGGCAAAATCAAGAGAATATATCTTTTTAGGAGGATGTTACACGACTTGTGATTATAAAGCAATCCTAATGCTTGATTTTTATCTAAAAAATTTAGGGGTGGCAGATGTGATTCACGTGAGTTGCATCTGCCTCCGCTTGTATATATTTATTTTCCGATAAAACTCTATAAAAGCACATGTTATCGCCAAGAGATGATTGAAGAACGTACTCGTGAATAAAAAACTTCCGGTTCCACAAAAAGATATTGAATACTTTGAAAGGCGCCAGCTTAAAGCACTCCTGGCTATATCATCGGCAGATAAAAAATAGGGAGAAGGGATAGGATAATTTTGATCCTTGGATATAATGCAGGTCTACGTGTTAGTGAGTTGATACGATTGACCGTTTCATTACTCAATATGGATGCAGAATGTCTCTTTTTTATCAATTTATGTTATATGTACTATTTTTGCTTTGATAAAATAAAGTTTTTCTCAGTTTACTATTGTTTTATTAAGAACTTTTTTGAAATAATCTTTATATTTAAAATGAACCTTCAAACCGAAGGCTTTTTATATCGGTTTGAAGGTTTAAGTTAATTTCCAATACTTCTTTATTTTTATTATAATTGAAATGGCTATTGATTTTCTTGTGATAAACTATATAATAAATCGATTAAATCTTTAGAATTTTCTTTTATTGGAAGACATTTTTGTGTTTTATTTTTTATACTGTAATTTGGACAGCCGCCCATACAGAGTGGAAGATACGGGCAGTCCATACACTCTTGATTCTTGTGGATATCATAGTTTACCCACTTTGTGAGGTTTTTATTATACGATATTTGTTCATCCAATATATTTCCTAGCTTCTGTTTTGGACATGCAACCTCATCCCAACATTTATACATATCGCCAACAGCATCAATCACATAATTATTAGCGGCAACTGCACCACATATTCCTATGTTCGTATGAGGTAAGTTTATATAATTATATCCTCGTTTTAAGTTGCTTTTTATAAATTTAATTTGCTCTTTTGCAAATTCTGCATTGCTGAAACATAGTGAGCCGTTACATGTATTATTGACATTATCAACAGGTGCGAGATATAAACCAACGCGTTCTCGAATTCCATAATCTTCTAAATAATCTAATATTTCATCAATATACGGTATGTTTTGCTTGTCTGTATTTACTCGTATTGAGACATTTGTATTAGGGGATAACGTTACAAGACGTTTGATATTATTTAGAATTACAAAAAAAGTATCTTCTCCATTCGGTAGTTTTCTACGGACATTATGGATTCTCGGTGGTCCGTCTAAAGTGATTTGTATATCATAAATATGTAATTTTTCAAGTTGCTTTATTATATCATCGTTCAATAGATATCCATTTGTTACAATTGTGGAATAATAGTTGTCAGAAAATAGATTAATTGCTTCATCACTCAGTTCTTTAATGATATCAAAAGCTAATAAAGGTTCTCCGCCATACCATGCGATAGATAAAAATTGGTGTAGCTCTTTTTTTTCTTTAAAGTATGCTTTTAGTCTATCTATTACTTTTCTACTCATTTTAGGGTAAGATTTATTTACTTCGTAACAATAAGGACAAACAAAATTGCATTTCATTGTCGGGGCTAATGTTAAAACAAAAGCTGAGCTAGAAAATCTAATAAGATTACTTTGAGCAATAAGCATTTCGTTTTCGTCGCACAGATCATCTACTAACATTTTTCCCTTTTTTAAATTTTCTACTAGCGCAGCATGTTCTTCCAATGATTCAAGGTTTGACTGCAACTCTAAAAATTCTTTTTGATACTCATTGTTTAGATGTAAAATGCCGCCAGATAAAGTGTTGTAAATAAACAGTTCATTATCTTTTTGATAATAAATATTAAATTTTGAAGTTTTCATTGTGGTTTTCCTCCTTTAAGTCTTAATAACTTCTCGGAATCTTCAGCCCTGATTTTACAAGGCTTCCAGACCCCTGTTTCAAAAAATCACCCACTTTTTTTACAAAAACGCTTGACAAATCGTCAAAAATTTGTGGCGAAGCCGATTGATTATAGTTTATTTCAATCGACTGGAGGCGATTTTTATGTTACCTGTTAATATCGGCGGACACTCCGCCTATCAGGATACTTTCGTATCCGAGTTTCTTAAATTTTATCCCGCCCCTTTTTTCCTTCCTAAGAGTACCTGGGATTATATCGTACAGTTTTGGTATCTGGATCTTTCTATGACCGATTCCATCATGCAGGAATGTTACTCCATCTTTGGACCAGAACCAAGACTCCCTCCTGTATGCTGCGTTCTTATCTGCTTGCTTTAAAATTGAAAGTGACTTCCATCACGGTCTGGTGCCGCATGCTCAGGGAAACTCCTCTTTATGCATCCTCAGCGGATTTTCTTTCGGGGATACTCCCGGTGTCGGGACCTTTTATGATTTCTTTTCCCGCATCTGGCAGGATGACGAAGACAACCTTTCACCAAAAGACCGTTTCCCTAAAGTGAAGTCGCCAAAGGGGAAAAAGAAAGGGGATAAGACTCCCTGTGATTCTTCCAGTACTGCATCCAGACTTCTTCCTTTACTGGAACGCTGGCAGCTCAAACCAGAAAATCCATTCTTTCTCATCTTCCGGCTTTATCACCAGCAGTTCCTGTCCGTTTCCTGCTCGAAGGGACTTATTGACCCGGAACATTTGGCTCTTGCAGGTGACGGAACCCCTGGCCGCACCGCCGCCCAGTAGCGAAAAAAACGGATCTGCGATTGTAAGGAAAATGGCTGCTCTTCCTGTAATTGCAAACGTCATTATTCCCAGCCGGATTGTAACTGGGGATGGGACTCCCATGGGGAATGTTATTTCTTCGGTTACCACCTCTACATGTATGTGGCCTCCGATTCCCATAGTGACTTTCCTGTATTCCCTCTTTTAGAGCGTGCTTCCCGGCATGACATGCTTTCTTTTCTGCACTCAGTTTTCACTATGAAAGCATATCTCCCGGAATTCCGTATTGAGAAACTCCTTTTGGATTCCGCCCATGATGCTTACGCTGTCTATGAATACTGCAGACAGGAAAATATCACTCCCTTTATCGATCTCAAACCCGGACATACCGGACATTTCACTTATAAGGACGATTTCACCATTGATGAGGACGGTGTTCTAATCTGTAAGATGGGCTTACGTATGCATAAAGATGGATATGAAGCTGCAAAACACCGTGCAAAATACCGGTGTCCAAAAGCGAACCGAAAACAGGGGTGTTTCTGTGAACATCCTTGTTCTCCGGCAAAATACGGTCGAACCGTACACATTTTTACCGCAGATAATCCAAGATTATTTAACATACCGCCAAGAGACAGTAAAGCATGGAAAAGGGAATATGACGGAAGGACTTCCGTGGAACGCTCCAACAAGCGTGAGAAAGAGGACTGTAAATTAGAAGACGGCAGACACCGATCTACAAAGATGTGGTACTGCCGCCTCTACGCCATCATGATGCTCCAACATCTTGATACCTGGGAAATGCCCTCAGTAGAGGCATTTCAAAAATCATTATTAGGATTAGCTGCCTAATAATGATATCTTAAACGACACCATAAGATTTTTCAAGGCATAGTGCCCACTATGTCCAATGTTTATGTCCATTTTTCTCAAATTTCTTTTCCTATACGATATTTAGTTGTCAATTTTCAGTTAGAATCTCATTCGTTGAGATTCCGAGAAGTTATTTTAGTGTAACAACATGATTTTAGCGCAACAACGTTTTAAAGTAATAAAAGCATTTCCCCTTTCTGTAAATTGATACAATCTAAGAATCTACGTGTGTGCAAGATTCCATTAAATTAGTTACAAGACTAAAATATTTAATCTTTAGTAACATTCAAAATATAATATATTAATGATATATTATATATATGATATGTATATTATACTATAAGAATATAATAAATACTAGATTTTATTTTAAATTTATATTGTAAAATTATACGAATGATAGTATAATGATGTAAAACAGAAAGGAGAAAGTAGATGAAAAGTATGTTTGAATTTTATGCAAAATATACAATTGGATACAGAGGCTTATTTGTAGTTTATTATTTTCTCGTGATATTTTGCGGTTTTTTGAGTTTACTAATTCCATTATTAAATGGAAAAATTGTGGATATAATTACTTGTAATCAAAAAGAAGTGTTAAATATAACAATTTTTTTATTCCTGATTGTCAATTTTCTTGTAGTAATAATAAATTTTTTGAAAAATCGTACATACATTAAATTACAAACTAATACAACCTATCGCATTATAAAAACAATAATTGATCATATTCAACATTTGCCAATTAGGGTATTAGATTCCTTTGATATTGGATATATGAACCAAAAAATTAATAGTGATAGTAATTCTGTAACTATGTTCTTGATAAATTTTATAGGCGATTTTAGCATTAATATTATAACGATATTTTTTTCAATATGTATACTTGTTAAAATGAATATAATAATAGGTATAACAATGGTTGGAATTGGTTGTATTTATATTGTAATTTACATTGCATTAAAAAAAATAATATACAGAATTTCATTTATAGTAAAAGAAGAGCAAGCAACCTTTTTTTCTGCAATGCTAATGCAATTGAAAGATGTTAGATTTATAAAAATTCATTCTTTGGTGGCAGAGTATAAAAAGAAAATGAATAAAAGATATCAGCAGTATTATTTGACTGTTGTTAAATCTCAAAATTTCTTTTTTTTATACTCTAGTTTAGATGCTTTGATTACAATAGTAGCTAATGGCTTTGTGTTTGCTGTGGGAGGTCATATGGTAATGAACGGTTCTATGACAATTGGGGAATTCACAGTTGTTTTAAGTTACTTTAATTATATTATTGCTTCATTTAAGTATTTTAGTTCGTTAGCTAAGGAGTATCAGGAAAATAAGGTGGCATATAATAGAATTTTAGAAATTTTTAATCTTAAACATCAAGATGATGGCAAGCTAAAAATTGCAAAGATTAGAACGATTGCATGCGAAAATATTTCATTTATTAGAAGCGGAAAAATCCTTTTCAAAAATTTAAATTATATATTTGAACCTGGGAAAATATATTGTATCTGTGGAGAAAATGGGAAAGGCAAAACTACATTAATTGAAACTATTATTGGAATACACGAAGAGGAATATACAGGAAGAATCTTATATAACAATATAAATACAAAGGAACTAAATATGTATAGGCTTCGCTCGAATAATATATCTGTGATGGAACAGCAAATTGTATTGCAAGAAGGTAGTGTTGAGGAGAATATTTTTTTATCCACTAATCATTCTATGAAAAATATAAATAAGATACAAGATATAGATAAACAATATAATTTAGAGGAGTTCAAGTTATATGGGGAAATTCATAGTAATGGGAGTGGAATATCAGGAGGTGAATGCCAAAAAATCGGTCTATATAGGTTGTTCTCGAAAGATGCAGATGTCTATATTCTAGATGAACCAACAGCTTCCTTGGATAAAGGAAATGTAATAAAATTCATGAATTTTTTAAATCAAATAAAAGAAGAGAAGATTGTAATAATTATAAGTCATGATTCTACAACTATTGATATGTGTGATGAAATAATTAACTTATAAAGTAATTTTTAGTATTTATTATTAACAAAAGCATTTTAAGTTAATTAAACTGGATCGCTAATATTTGTAAATTAGATTAGGTAATTGCGAAACAAGCTCAGGATATGAGCCAAAATAGTGCTGAAACTTGGGATTTTAGAATATTGGGAATCGCAAAGAACTGAAAAACATGGTGGATAATGATATAAGCTGAAATTGGACAGGAAATGGGCGCACTTATAGAGGGAAATGAAAACCCCTGTTTTTAAAATAGTAAGTTCTATGCAATCAAGGGTTTCAGACTTCGAATATACTGATGTTCTTCTATTTTATCAGCGAGAAGCACGCCGATAAGCTGTGTAATACCAGCCAGAATCAGATCAGCATGAAGGGGTTTCGCATTTTGGGTTTTGCGACCAGCAACCCCAAAGCTGTCTTTCAAGTGATTGATGGAACGTTCCACAGTGGTTCTGATCTTATATGTATTATTCCATTCTTCAGTCCCGCGCACAGTGCCGGGATAAGCACGTAAGTCTTTTTCGGGGTAAAGGTACACCATTCTTCCACATGGTGAAGTTGTACAGGGAGTATCACAGTGACAGACACGGTGATATTTTCCAGTGGAAGGATCCTTTTCCCACTTAACTTTTGGACAGCTAAACTTATAGCGTATAATACCATTCTTCCGCTTGCTGGTACCTTCATGTTTCATAGGAAGAGAAGGATCATTGGGACAACAGGGAATGCCGTTTTCATTCACCGAATAGTCTGTGCTTTCCAAGCCTGAACGGGAATTTAATGGGATATAGGCCTTTTGAAAGTGAATGCCATTGCCGTCAGCATCCTTGCCAAAGGTATCGCCTGAAAGGAGCTCTTTATAAAGCTTTGCAGAGTCAAAAGCGGCATCTCACAAAAAAGTATGGGGATTGATGAGTGGATGGGCAGTAAACAGATCCTGTAAAGTAGGGATAAGCAGCCTGGCATCATGGACAGATTTATCTTCATCCGGGGAATCGGACTTCTTTTCAAGAATAATTTCAGGATGCTTGTCAAAAAAATCCTTGTTGTAGAAGTCAATATGCCGGACGATACCCAAACCATTTGTGACAATGCCGAATTTGTAGGCATAACAAAAATGCCCGTCAATGTAGAGCTGTTTAATGTCTGGATTTGCGGCGGCATGGGAAGCATGGAGCTGTAAGCAGCTTTGTAAGGGTCATAGTTCCCATCAAAATGCATGGCTTTTGCATAAGCTTTGAGCTGTTTGATGATACGGTTGGCATATTTGGGATTGTTTTCAGTAACCCAGGCTTCTATGCCAGAAGAATCAAAGATGGTCATAGCTGCCTTAGCAGGATTTATTGCCTGACAGATAGGTTCCGTAACATCAACGAGACGATGGAATACGAGCTGCAGATCATTCAAAAAGTCCTGTTTGAAGCGGGTGATTTTGGAAGCATCCGGGACCTTGGTAAAACCACAGAATTCACGAAGATGTCGGGAATACTGAAGGAAAACAAGGAGCAGGGAATCGGTAGGGATTGAAAAAATACGCTGAATGATAAGCGCCCATAAAAAAGCGTTCAAAGGGTATTTGCGGGTTCTGCCCGTTGATGCATAGAAATGTTTCCGAAAGGAAACGGGAACAATTTCATCAAGGTCAATGTGCTGTTGTAAGAGAGACAAAAACTGAGGTTTGTCGGATTCATAAATTTTCTGGCAATCTGAAAAAATATCTGCCAAAGAAAGCTGATTGTATGGTATCATATAGGTACAACTCCTTTCAGGTGGATATGGTTGGTTTTTGTTTGGTCACTTAAATTTTACCACAAACCTGTGAGGAGTTGTTATATTTTAGCAAAGAAAAAAGCCCGATTTTATGTGGGCTTTGGCGTTTCGCAAACGCCTAGTAAATTAGATTAGAAGGAGGTGAAGAAAGATGGACTGGTTAAACAACCCTAATGAGGTAAGAACAAGAGACGCTTGCCCGTTATACATTTGTACAAACAGAAAGACAGATAATGAAACACCTTGTGTTGTATACCTTTGTTTATGTAAGGCTTGTATAGTAAATTATTGACTAAGAGTAAGAACTTTAGAAAAGTAAGCATATAGAAATTGAATATGCTATTAAATTAATTTTGGGGATAGGAGGTATTTTTGTGAAGTGGTTAAATACAATCATTCAGAGTTGAATTTAAATGCAATCTGTGTAATACGCTGGTGTTTATTTAAATACCAGAGAAACTGATAGGAAAAATTCGATTATTTGTATTGAAAAAGTGATCCGGAGATAGTACTTAGTATTTGAGTATATACTATGACATAATATGCTTTTAAGTTAGCGTAGGAGGTGAGTTTATGAGTTGGTTAAATCCAATAGAAGAGGATATAGAAATAGTCCCATATAGTCTCTGTATATTGCGAATTTGTACAAGTAAAAAGTACTGTAAAGGATATGTATGTGGACTGATTTGTTCGAAGAACAAATAGAATAATAAACAACTCAAACTTCGTATGTAAATTTGTGGTACTTTTTTTACAAGCTAATATTTAATTATAGGTATATGAAAAATGATATCTCGCTGATTTTTAATGCGAAGTTTGAGCAAAGAAAATTTTTAATAATAAAAATCATTGAGTAAATATAACTAGAGAATGATAAAAAAATACTGAAATTAAGGAGTAAAGATATGAGCAAAAAAGAAGGTGGAGTATTGTTCAATCCAATATTAGATCAAGATGTAACTGCGAAAGACGGAATAAGTGCAATTATACTAGTATGTCTATATGAAATCGGACTAACTACGTTGTTCTTTGCTACGGATGAAAAAAATATTAGATTAATAGGAACTTTGTATTCTGCGTTATTTTCGTTAGTTCTAATATTTCTTCATCGAACAAAACTACATACACTAGGATTTAGGAAAGTAAATGAGAAAATGACACTTTTTGTATCTATAACAATTCTATTTATTGCCTTTTTGTATAATACCAAGCAGATACATGAGAATTGTGTATCGGTATTGGATTTCTTGATTAATGCAATATCTTTTTGGATTATGATGTTTTGTGTGGAAGAATTAATTTTTAGAGGGTATTTGTGGCCAAGATTGATTGCTTTATGTGGAAAACATATGGGAACTATTTTGTGTGGTACGTTATTCGGCATAATGCACTTGATTTCTGGAATGAATTATGGTGATATTAAGATTAACATCATTTCTGTTTTTAATTCAATTAGTTCAGGAATTGTAGGACAATATTGGTTTTGTTTATTATACTCTTATTCAAAGAATATCTTCTTCCCAACTACTATTCATTCGTCTATCCATTTTTTTGTAGTTAAAGTTAAATTTACTGACGTTTTGAAATTATTTAACAATATTTTGTAAAAAGTCGTAACGGTTATGTTGTATTCCGTGCTTCAAACGACGTACGATAACCGTTGGAACTATGTAGCCGTACGTAAATGTAGTCAACGTACGCAAATTCCTCCACTTTTTGATAAAGTGTTTCTTCCATCGCAAATTCATACAAATTTATGTACTCATTTTTTATGGGTTGAAATACCGTTCCATCGGTGCATTATCATATGGACAACCTGCCTTTTCTCATACTTTAAAGGTAAACGCTCAATAGGTTCTTTCCACTGTTAGTTGAATTCACAGCAAAATTGCTCGTGTAAAAGCACTTTTGCTTTTAATAAATCAAAACTATTTCGTCCATACATAATTCTCTTAATTACTTTAATTTTGTTGACACTTCCTTCGGCAAGTCCATTATTATACTTTAATTTTATCCCGTTTTTTACTGCATTAATATCAATTCTTATGCCGTTAACATAGGTCTGTAGCTCAGGTATGTTAAAACTTTCTATTTTTTCAAGCCATGTTTCTAATCTTTCGTCGTGTCTTGAATATAGTATTTCATAGAATTCTTTTATAGCAGTATACAATTCTGCAATTACTGGGTAAGTTTTAAGAACTTGCTCATATTGTGTTTTGGTAATTGTCTTGACATCACTTAACCCCTTATAGATTAATTGTGTCAAAGATCTTCTCTGAATGTATTCTTTCGGTTGATAATCAGAACAAGCCTCTTGTAGACTTAAATGCGCTTCATTTCGAATACGTTCTTTTTGAATAAACATCCTTAAGGATGCAACTGAACCTTTATAACCTTTTTCGGTAATAATTTTATGAATATTTGGATAAGTCATTCCTTTGCTCCTTAACTTAATTACTTCAGTTTCATATGGTGCAAGCTTTCCTGGAATACGAGCATTATAATGTCCATCTTCAATAGAATACTCCGGAGATAAATATCTTTGTATCGTTTTATAGGTATGATGCATAGTCTTGGCTATTTCTTCTATAGGCACACCCTTTTGAGCTAAAAATCTTGCTTCATCAACTTCCTTTTGTTTCTGTTTCATTGCTAATAGATGTTTTTCTTCCTTTACAATTGTTCTGTTTTCAATTTCATCAGGATCGAGCATCAAATATTTCTGAACTGTTTTTACGGAGGAATGCAATAATAATGCAAATTCATTGATTGTCATATTTTCCAAACGTTTTTGGTGAGCAAAACTGACACGTTCTTTACGAGTATTTATGTTATGTAATCTTAAAATTTCTTCTGTCCCAATGCTTACTGCTGGAATTTCTATACACGCAGGAAATGTTCTTATCATATACTTTGCTACAGCCTCTGTCAGTCCCTTTATTATATGGAATCTGTCACTTACCTGGACTATTCCAGGATGCGATTTTTCTGCTGCATTTGCATACAACTGCGCACCATCTCTAGAAACAATTTCGATATTAGGATACTCTGATAACAACTCTTTTACTTCGGCAGTATTTCGAGTTGGAATCAAATCAATTATTTTATGGTTTTCCAAATCTACCATCACAGTTCCATATGAAAATCGTTTGCGCAATGCGAAGTCATCCACACAAACTTTTTTTACAGAAGACTTATCCACAATTGATGGCATTTTTTTAAGCAAAGAACAGATACTGCTTTTTCCAACTTCAATACTGTTTGATTTCAAAATCTTTGCTGCATTCACAGAACTAAGTTGTGTTGATGTAAATAATATATTCTGAACAAGTCTTCTGGTCTTCTTTCCATTATTTTCTACAAATGGATGACACTCAGAAAATGTTTTCTTTTCACATTGGCAATTAGAACAAAACATTTTTCTGGTTTTCACAAGAAGTATTACCTTTCTATTTTGCATAGGAAGATCTTGAATTTCTCTTTCATAAGATGAATGTACCTTTGATGAAAGAGCACCACAATAAGGACATTTCACTTCGTTCATCTTGGAGCTAATATAAAATACAGCAACGTTATTTTTGATATGATATTTGTCAAGTTGATAATTCGGATCTAATGCAGCAATAAATTCTTTCATTGGTTTGTCCCCTCCAACTATATACATATCATATCAATTTAATACTTTAAAATCAACTAATACTGGAAAGAACCCGAAAATTTGATGAACAACCATATCGAAACGTAGTAGTAAGTGATTTAACATATGTCCGGGTTGGAATGAACTGAAATTACATATGTGTACTTGTGGACCTCTTTAAACGGGAAATCATAGGATACAGTGCAGGTTCACATAAAACGGCAGCTCTTGTAAAACAAGCATTCATGACAGTAAACGGAAGTCTAGAGAAGATCAATATTTTTCATACCGATCGTGGAAATGAATTCAAAAACCAACTTATAGAAGAAACTTTGGAAACATTTTCAATTACCAGATTTTTAAGTCGCAAGGGATGCCCATATGACAATGCAGTTGCAGAAGCAACGTTTAAAATCATCAAAACTGAATTTGTACAAAATCAAACATTTGCGAATTTAGACGTATTAAAACTGCAACTTGCTGATTATGTGAATTGGTTTAATAATCACAGAATTCATTCTTCACTCGGCTATCTAACACCAGATGAGTATCGGATGAATAACCTTAAAAAAGTTGTTTAGTTTACTGTTGACAATCCACAGAGAGCAGACTTATTGAGGAGTTGCATCCACTATATAATAAAGCTTGTAACGA
>MJGMH1__coassemble_2314_pt1 | contig 17275 bp, 17 predicted proteins | sample MJGMH1__metabat2_high_PE_009 | metagenome-assembled genome bin MJGMH1 | reverse complement strand
GACGTCGTGACAATTCCGGCAGAAGTAAAGCACTGGCATGGTGCAAAGAAAGATTGCTGGTTTAGTCATCTTGCGATTGAATGCCCGGGAGAGGAGATTTCCAATGAATGGCTGGAAATGGTGACAGATGAAGAATATAGTTGTTTGGAAGAGGAAAAGTAAATGATTGCAAAGAGGGATATACAAGAAATAAGATATTGGTGTTGCAGTGAGAAATTTTTTTGAGAACGTTATATTTTCCTAATATATAAAAAATCGAGCTCAAAGGTCATTAAAATAAAATTAGTATTATTGTATGTCGAACACTATTTTAAGATTTGCATACTAGTAAGCTTGGCCAATGGTAATAGAGATATTCGTTACAATTTTGAAAAATAAAAAGTAAAAAATAGCCACAACCCTAAAAAATTAGAGGATGTGGCTATTTTTGATTCAAAAGTATTAAAGTAGGATTATTATTTTTGGAATACAATAAAAGTTTAACTAAAATCCATACTCAAAGAGCATCTATTGACTTTTTGTTTAAAATAGTATAGTATGTTAGTATGTAAACTAACATACTATACTATTTTAAAGGGGTGATTACTTGATTGTTGATAATTCTATGAAATTCTGTCATTTGCTTGCACAAATGATAAAAGAAGCAAATTTATCCAATGTTAAGTTTTACACCGCCCTTGGTATAAAAAAACCTTATTTTTATGATATTTTAAGTGGAAAAGTAAATCCGCCACCTTCTGAACGACAATTTGCAATGCTAAAATTATTGAATCCGACAGAAGAAAAAAGAGAATTGTTTTTTGATTTGGCTGCACAAGAGCGAAACGAAGTGCCTGCTGATATTGCACAATGCCTAAAAGATAAAGATTTGTGCAGGGAATTGCGAAAAGGTATAGATTACGAAAAATTATTAAAGGACGGAGAATGTAAAGATGAGTGATAATAAAAGAGAACAAGAGAGAACGGAGCTTTATCGTACAATATGGGCACTTGCTAATGAGCTTAGAGGAAGTGTTGATGGGCGGGATTTTAAACAATATGTTTTGGGTATGCTGTTTTATAGATATATATCCGAAAATCTTACGACCTATCTGAATAAAGGCGAATGGGATGCAGGAAACATTGATTTTGATTACGCTAAAATTAGTGATGAAGAAGCTTCATGCGTTAGAGATGATATGGTACAAGAAAAAGGCTTCTTTATTATGCCCAGTGAATTATTCGCAAGATTACTAAAGAGAATAAAAAAAGCTGATAAAGACGCAAAGGAAAAGGCGGAAAAAGACGGCAAAGAAGTAGAAATTGCTGATTTGGATGAGAATTTAAACGAAATATTGCAAACGAACTTTAAAAATATTGAAGCGTCCGCTATCGGTAGTCCAAGTGAAGAAAACAAACAATTCCCCGGTATTATGTATCGTGGCGGCGCAGAACAGAAAATCAGAAAATATCTGATTGATAATAACTATATCGAATGTATCATTCAGTTGCCCGATAATCTTTTTTACGGAACAAGCATTGCGACTTGCATTATGGTTCTCAAAAAATCAAAAGTCGACAACCAAACTCTGTTTATTGATGCTTCAAAAGAATTTATCAAGTCTACAAACAGCAATAAGCTAGGCGATGGAACCGCAAGTAATGAACCTAATAACATTCAGAATATATTAAACGCTTATATCAACCGAAAGACTGAAAAGCATTTTACTGCTCTTGTTAAACAGGAAGATATTGAAAATGCAGATTACAATCTTTCTGTATCAACTTATGTAGAAAGCGAGGATACAAGAGAAGTTATTGATATAACTGTCCTCAATGAGCAAATATCTCAAATTGTTCAGCGTGAAAATACATTGCGTGCCGAAATTGATGCGATTATAGCTGAAATTGAGGTGAACTAAATGAATTTAGCGACTAAAGTGTTAAACAAACCAATTGGGTCATATGTTGCCACACTGCCATTTATTGGCACGAAAAAATACTTTTATTCTGAGTATGAAACCCAAGAAGATGAAGAAATGATAGGTTTACAAAATGGTGATTTTGTGGAAATTGATGCTGGTAGAATTGCATTAAATTTTTACTGTAAAAAGTGTGAAGATTCGAGAACATTTATGTCTCCAGATAGATTACATGCTCTTATTATTAATGAGGATCTTATTAGTATTGACGCTTTCTTGCAGTGCCCTGTATGTAAAACTGAACTTCAAGTTTGGTTTTTACTTGAAGTTAAGGACATGTTTACTGAAGAGCCAAAAGTAAAAATTTTAAAGAGAACTGAAAAGCTTTCAAAAAATGTAAGTGAATTACGAGAAAATTCATTCGGTATATATACTGACTTGCTTGAAAAAGCCATGAGAGCATCACGAGAAGGTTTTGGAGCTGGGGCTATAATATATTTGCGTAAAGTTTTTGAACAGGTGACAAGCGAAGTAGCTAAAGCTTCTGGAATTGCCACCACATTTGTTAATAAGAAAAACAAAGAACAAAGAAAAACTTTTAAAGACCTTTTGACAGAAGTGGATGAAAAATGTGCTATAATTCCTGTTGAATTTTCAAATAATGGTTATAAGTTATTTGGCAAGCTTAGCGATGTAGTGCATGGTGAATATGATGAGGAAATTGCATTGGAAAAATTCAGTGCATTTTATCGTCTTGTTACAGGAATTATCGAAAACATAAAGAGTAAAGAGGAATTTCAAAGTGCCCAGCAAGCGTTGGGATTCTCTGAAGGCGGTGATAAAAATGAATAAATTAGAACAACTTATAAATGAACTTTGCCCAGAGGGTGTAGAATATAAAGCACTTGGAGAATTGGGAGAATTTTATAGTGGGCTTAGTGGAAAATCAAAAGACGATTTCAGCAATGGGAATGCGAAATTTATTACATATATGAATGTATTTTCGAATCTGTCATTAAAAATAGATGTTGATGATAAAGTAAAAATCGGAGAAAACGAAAATCAAAACACTATACAATATGGTGATGTTTTATTTACAGGTTCTTCGGAAACTCTCGAAGAATGTGGTATGTCATCGGTTTTGACATCAATAACAAATGAAAAATTATATTTGAATAGCTTTTGTTTTGGATTTAGATTTTATGATAAAAAGCTTATGCTGCCAGATTTTTCTAAGTATGTTTTCCGTGCAAGCGAGATTAGAAAGCAGATAAAAAGGACAGCCAGTGGTGTTACAAGATTCAATGTTTCTAAAAAGAAGATGGAAAAAGTAACAATCCCCATTCCTCCTTTACCAGTTCAAGAGGAGATTGTTCGTATGTTGGATAAATTTACGGAACTCACTGCGGAACTCACTGCGGAACTCACTGCGGAACTCACTGCGAGAAAACAGCAGTATGAGTATTATAGAGATGATTTGTTGAGTAAAAATACCAATAAAAAGTCATTAAAACAAATAGCACTATCAAGTCGTTCTGGCGGTACTCCTTTAAAAAGTAATAAAGATTACTATGAGAATGGGACTATTCCGTGGCTTAGAACGCAAGAAGTTGTTTTTAATGAAATCAATAAGACAGATTGTTTTATTACAGAGTTAGCTGTGCAAGAAACATCAGCAAAATGGATACCTGCAAATTGCGTAATTGTGGCGATTTCGGGAGCATCAGCGGGACGCTGTGCTATAAATAAAATACCATTAACAACAAATCAGCACTGTTTGGCAATAGAAATTAATTCAGAAGTTGCTTTATATAAATATGTGTTTTATTGTGTTTGTAATCAATATGACGATTTGATTGCAAAAAAAGAGGGAGCACGAGGAGATCTTAATTCGTCAAGAATTTTAGGCTTAGAAATTCCTATTCCATATTCAGAAGATAAGGAAAAGTCACTTGCAGAACAACAACGCATAGTTGATATTCTTGACCGTTTCGATAAGCTTTGCAACGATATCAGCGAGGGATTGCCTGCCGAAATTGAAGCAAGACAAAAGCAATATGAATATTACTGAGATAAGCTCTTAACCTTTAAGAAAAAGGAGGCGGCGGAAAATGAATAGCTTTGAAATTGTAGTAAGCTCTACTGAAAGTACGGTGGTGGCTGAGTACACACCCGAAAAAAGAAAAAGCACTGACTATCAAAGCGAAGCGGCGCTTGAACAGGATTTTATCAAGCGTCTTGTCAGTCAGGGCTATGAATACATTACTATAAAAAACGAACAGGACTTAATTGACAATCTCCGTACTCAGCTTGAAAAACTGAACAACTACACCTTTTTCGATAAAGAGTGGAACGATTTTTACAACAGCGTTATTTCAAACGGGAATGATGGTATTGTAGAGAAAACCCGCAAAATACAGAAAGATTATTTGCAAAACCTTACCCTTGATAATGGTTATGTAAAAAATATCAAGCTGATAGACAAAATCAATATCCACAACAATCATTTGCAGGTAATAAATCAATATGAAGAAGATGGCGGGAAACAGGATACTCGTTACGATGTGACAATTTTGGTAACTGGATTACCGTTGGTGCATATCGAGCTAAAAAAACGAGGGAGTGCAATTCGGGAAGCATTTAATCAGATCAATCGATACCAACGTGACAGCTTTTGGGCAGGAAGCGGATTGTATCAGTATGTACAATTGTTTGTAATTTCCAACGGTACGCATACAAAGTATTATTCTAACACTACAAGATTTCAGCATATTAAAGACAACGCAGAGAAAAACGCAGCAAAAAAGAAAAAGACTTCTAATAGTTTTGAATTTACAAGCTATTGGGCAGATGAGAAAAACCATACCATTCAAGACCTTGTGGACTTTACAAAAACCTTCTTTGCAAAACATACCCTGCTTAATATTTTGACTCGTTACTGTGTATTTACCTCGGAGGATTTATTATTGGTAATGCGTCCTTATCAAATTGCGGCAACCGAAAAAATTCTAAACCGCATTATAGTTTCTACCAATCTTAAAAAAATCGGCAGAAAAGAGGCGGGCGGTTACATTTGGCATACCACTGGAAGCGGAAAGACTTTAACTAGCTTTAAAACCGCACAGCTTGCTCAAGGATTGAATTTTATTGATAAAGTTTTGTTTGTTGTAGACAGAAAAGATCTTGACTATCAAACAATGAAAGAATACGACAGATTTGAAAAAGGTGCTGCCAACAGCAACACCTCTACTAAAGTTCTGCAAAAACAAATGGAAGATAATAATTTAAAAATTATCATCACAACCATTCAAAGGTTAGATAAATTCATATCCAAGAACAAAGAACATGAAGTTTATAAAAAACATATTGTTATGATTTTCGATGAGTGTCATCGTTCGCAGTTTGGAGATATGCATAAGTCCATTACAAAGCATTTTAAAAATTATCATATTTTCGGTTTTACAGGCACTCCTATTTTCGTAATAAATGCTAACAGTTCCAATGCTCCGAATATGTGCACTACAGCACAGGTTTTAGGTGGTGAACCGGATGAAAACGGGAATAAAGTAAGACCACTGCACGCATACACCATTGTAGATGCTATTCACGATGGAAATGTACTGCCTTTTAGAATCGATTATATCAACACGATTAAAAACCCTGAGCTTTTATACGATAAGCAAGTAAAGGCAATTGACCGTGAAAAAGCTTTGCTTGATCCTAAAAGAGTATCTGAGATTACACAGTACATTCTTGAACATTTTGAGCAAAAAACTTATCGCAATCAAAGCCGTTCCTATTATGACCATAAAGTGATTACGAATGTAGAAAAAATGGCGAAATCCAAGAATAACACTGTATCAGAGCAAAAAACAACTGCAAAAGTAAATGGTTTTAATTCGATTTTTGCGGTCGCATCTATTCCGGCAGCGATTGCATACTACAATGAATTTAAAAAACAAATGGAGGAAACTGGTCACAAATTAAATATTGCTACGATATTCAGCTTTAATCCAAATGAAGAAGATCCAGATGATATATTGCAAGACGAAAATTTCGACACAAGCGGCCTTGATCAGACTTCACGGGATTTTCTTGACAGCGCTATTGATGATTATAATAAGCTGTTTAATGTTAGTTATGATACATCTGCTGATAAATTTCCTAACTATTATAAAGATATTTCGTTACGAATGAAAAATCGTGAGATTGATTTGCTGATCGTAGTCAATATGTTTTTAACAGGATTTGACGCAACTACACTCAATACCTTGTGGGTAGACAAGAATTTAAAAGATCACGGTTTGATACAAGCGTTTTCTCGTACTAATCGTATTTTAAACTCAGTTAAAACATTTGGAAACATTGTTTGTTTTAGAAATCTTGAGATAGCTACCAATAATGCCTTAGCGCTTTTTGAGGATAAAAACGAAAGAGGTATGGTTATTCTAAAAACTTACAATGAATATATAAATGGCTATGAAGATGATAACGGAAAATATATTGAAGGTTATAACGAGCTTGTAATTAGACTGGTAAATGAATTTCCGATAAGCAGTCAAATCGTTGGTGACAAAAGTACCCATGGAGTCTGCAAGATGATTTGCAACATCGATGATTTTTTCCTGCCGCCAGTGGGGATCGGTCTGATAATAGTCGGTTAACTCCAAAAGCGGTGCAATATCGATATAATGCATCTGCGGATTTGCATCTTGCATCGTCTGGAAGAAATCATTATAGTCCATTGCCAGTGCAGAGTCATCGTCCTGTAAAAAATAGTTCTTATCCGGAATGATGGAAAGATAGATATTTTCCGCATTCCCTTTTAGACAGGTCTCATAAATTCTTTGAAACACTTTCGAGGCGTGCTTCAAAGAGGTCTCGTGCATCGGATATTCCATTGCGATTGCCATATCATCTTTTAAGTACAGTCCTTCTATATCTGATTTTCCAAGTAAGTTGAGAGAAACCGTTGAATACAGGTGGCGGAATGCTTCTCGCATCGGAAACTGATCGACCGCATATTTATCAAATTTTTCCATAAAGCTTCCGGAGAGCAAGCTGCCTGTATCTGGCGAAGGAAACTGTGTGAGCGGGCGCCTTTCGCTGAGGGAAACCGCATCGGACGGCTTCAGAAGACAGGCGATGGAAAAAGAAAATAAGAGAATGCCTGTGGTAACAATTACGATTCTGTTTTTCCATTGGTCTGACATTGAAAATACCTCCTTCTAAAAGCGAAAATATAAAAATGGGTTATAAGAATCCTGAATAAGATAAGCAGTCACAGTAAGCATTAAAACAATCAGGACAGCCGGCTCTAAAATATTGAGGAGCTGTTTCACCGTTTTCTTTGTACGGAATCTTTCAATCAGCTGCGCAGCAAATGGGGTGGCGCTGACCACAGAAACGGTGAGGATAACACCATAGCTTTTGAGATAGTATAAGAATTCTTTTGAAACAAGTGGCAAAGAGCCGCCGCTAAACATGACCTTGAGCGTTTCGAGAGCATCTTTGGTGGAGACTGAATTGAAAATGACAAAGCTTACGGTCACTGAGAGCAGGACATACATATGGGAAAATAAAGAATGTTTTTGCAAAAATGCAGAAAATCCTTGCTTTTCTAACACAATCAGAACCGCAAAGAACATTCCCCACAGGACAAAATTCCAAGATGCACCGTGCCACAGTCCGGTCAGAAACCACACGACTGCGATGTTAAAAAACCAGCGGCTTTTTTTTACGCGGTTGCCGCCCATCGGGATATAGACATAGTCACGGAACCATGACCCCAATGTAATGTGCCAACGTCTCCAGAATTCCGTGACACTTCTTGACAAATACGGGTAATGAAAATTATCCGGAAAATGGAACCCGAAAATATTGCCGAGACCGACCGCCATATCACTATAACCGGAAAAATCAAAATAAATCTGCAGCGCAAAGGAAAAGGCATACAGCCAATAATAGAGAACAGAGCGGTCTGTGGAGGTTTGAAAGGTACTGCAAAGCGCGCCGAGAGAGTTCGCAAGAAGAACTTTTTTGGATAATCCAAATATGAATTTTCGGATGCCAAGTGCCGCTTTCTCAACAGAATGTTTCCGCACTTCAAGCTGTGCTGCAATGTCTTTGTACCGCACGATCGGTCCTGCGATCAACTGCGGGAACATCGACACATATGCTCCAAAAGAAATCAGATTTGTCTGCGCCGTACAGTCTTTTCGATACACATCGATGAGATAACTCAAAATTTGAAAGGTGTAGAAGCTGATACCGATTGGCAGAGCAATGTGGAAAAGTGTTATAGACAATCCAATTGCATTCAGGTTTCCAATCAAAAAATCAATGTATTTAAAATACATTAAAAGTCCAAGATGAATGCAGCAGGCGCCTGCCAGAATCAGGCGGGAATGCTTCTTTCTCCCGATGAGGATACCTTCGATATAACCCAGTAAGATGGAGAGAACCATCAAAAAAATATATCGTGGTTCTCCCCAGGAATAAAATATGAGACTGAAGAAAAGCAGAATGAAATTCTTCCATCGAAAAGGCACGCAAAAGTAGCAGACTAAAACAAGTGGTAAAAAGTAGTATAAAAAAGGAATGCTTGAAAATAACATACTATAGGTTCTCTTCCGTCAAGATGACTGCAGATGGATATTGGTCTGTCAACTGTGTTTTGAAATAGTTGATCAAGTCTGTATTTCCAAAAGCAGAGACAACATAATCATCGCCAATCTGAGCGAGAAGCAATACTTCCGGGAATCCACACATCCACTGATTGCCAAGTATAGATTCTTTTAAAGCATCGGCAAAGGTATTGAGCGTTTTCGGGTCAGACAGATGGAATGCAGCTCCCGTAAATGTATTCGCATTCATTGCATGAATCAGGCTTGCTGCATCGTCGATTAGACCTGCTGAATCTTCAGGCACAATCAGCAGAGAGCGTAAACTTTCCGTGTCGCTGACATCGAATTTCCCAGGCTTATTGTCGGTCATATTGTTGTAGTCACCGCCCATAGCCTGAAATTTGTTGTCGTCCGAGTATGAGGACCAGACCGTTGTGAGAATCTCCAAGGCATCTTTTGGTGAGGTGTCTTCTTTTGAAGATTGTTTTTTTGTACAGCCTGCCAGTGAGAATGTTAAAAGGAAGGCTAATAGAATTGATAAAAATTTTTTCATAAGATCTCCTTTTTCTTGAATTTATTTTGTGGCTATATTGTATCAGAGTCAGGGCGGAATAGCTAGGTGGAGAGACACAAAATTTCTCAATTGCAAGTTCGGTACAGAAATGATATAAATAAAGACAAAGGAGGCGTTTAGCATGGATTTTGAGCAGGCAAAACAGGCTTTTGAATTGTACCTAAAAGGGTATGACAGAAAGGATGAAAAAGTTTATCTAAAAATTGTACATACATATGGTGTTGTAGACTGCAGTGAGGAGATTGCAAGGAGGATGGGATTGGGAGAAGAAGATATTTTTCTTGCGAAAATCATTGCCCTGCTGCATGATATAGGAAGATTTGAGCAACTTAAATTATATGATTCATTTGAACCGGGCATTTTTGACCATGCACAGTATGGTGCAGATATTTTGTTTCGGGAGGGGCGAATCAGAGAATTTCTCCCGGAGACAACGTGGGATGAGACAATCGAGACGGCAATCCGTTATCACAGTGCATTTCAGCTTCCAAAGATTTCGGATTCAAGAACTTTATTGCATGCCGAACTGATTCGGGATGCGGATAAGCTGGATAACTGCCGTGTGAAATTAGAGGAGCGGGTGGAGGTTCTGCTTGGAGGAGCGAGTGCGAAAGAAGCAGGAGCGCAGGAAATCAGCGAGAGAGTCTGGGAGGCATGTCTCAATGAACGCTCCGTATTGTCTGAGGATAGAAAGACAAACCTGGATTACTGGGTATCTTATATAGCATATTTTTTTGATGTTTATTTTACGGAAACGCTGCAGATTATTCAGGAACACTCTTATGTGGAAAAGATTGTGGACAGGATTCCATGTGAAAATTTTATCAGTAACGAACGGATGCAGGAGTTGAAAAACCATGTCATAAAATATATAATGAATCGTGTAACGAAAGCGAGCAAGAAATAATAGGAGGAAATGCGAAATGAAGGTTACGAACGACATTATTTATGTAGGAGTCAATGACCATCAGACCGATTTGTTTGAAGGACAATATGCGGTACCGAATGGAATGGCTTACAATTCTTACGTAATCATAGATGAAAAGGTCGCAGTTGTAGATACTGTAGATGTAAAATTTACACATGAATGGCTGGACAATGTTGGAGCTGCACTTGGAGGAGCAAAGCCGGATTACTTGATCATTCAACATATGGAACCGGATCATTCTGCAAATATTTATAACTTTATGAAAATTTATCCAGATACAACAATCGTAGGAAATGCAAAGACATTTACGATGATTGCGAATTTCTTCCGTGATATGGATTTAGATGAGAAAAAGCTGGAAGTAAAAAATGGAGATACATTGACACTTGGAAAGCATGAACTGCAATTTCTGTTTGCTCCGATGGTACATTGGCCGGAAGTGATGCTGACTTATGATGCTTATGAAAAAGTGTTGTTTTCAGCAGATGCATTTGGAAAATTCGGCGCACTTGATGTGGAGGAAGATTGGGACGATGAGGCGCGTCGCTACTATATCGGTATTGTCGGAAAATACGGAATGCAGGTGCAGAACGTGCTGAAGGCGGCACAGAATTTGGATATTCAGATGATTTGTCCGCTGCATGGACCTGTTTTGAAAGAAAATCTTTCACATTATATTGGAAAATACCATACATGGTCTTCGTATGAGGTGGAATCAGAGGGCGTGATGATTGCCTACACATCGATTTATGGAAATACAAAAAAAGCGGTGGAAGTGTTGGAGAGTAAACTGCGCGAGAAGGGATGCCCTGAAGTAGTTGTATGTGACCTTGCCCGTGAGGATATGTCAAAAGCAGTGGAAAATGCATTCCGTTACGGAAAACTTGTGCTGGCGACAACGACATACAATGCGGATATCTTTCCGTTTATGAAGACATTTATTGAGCATTTGACAGAGCGGAATTACCAAAATCGCACAATCGGACTGATCGAAAATGGAAGCTGGGCGCCACTTGCCGCAAAAGTGATGAAGGAAATGTTTGAAAAGAGTAAAAACATTTCCTGGCTTAAGCATAATGTGAAGATTATGTCTTCGCTTAATAGTGATAATATGGATCAGCTTGAAGGTATGGCGGAGGAATTGTGTAAAGAATATGTTGCACAGTCTGATACAAAAGCGAATAAAAATGATTTGACAGCATTGTTTAAGATAGGATATGGACTTTATGTTGTGACTTCCAATGACGGGGAGAAAGATAACGGACTGATTGTCAATACAGTGACACAGCTTACAGATAATCCGAACCGTGTGGCAGTGAATATCAACAAAGCAAATTATTCACACCATGTCATCAAAAAGACGAGTGTGATGAATGTGAACTGTCTTTCTGTGGAAGCACGATTTGAAGTGTTCAAGACATTCGGATTCCAGAGCGGTCGTCTGGTCGACAAATTTGCAGGATACCAGACACTTCGCTCAGACAATGGATTAGTATTTCTTCCGAAATACATCAATGCATTTATGTCCTTGAAAGTGGAGCAGTATGTGGATCTCGATACACACGGCATGTTCATCTGTAAGGTGACAGAGGCGCGGGTGATGAGCGATAAAGAGACGATGACATATACGTATTATCAGAAAAATGTAAAACCAAAACCACAGACAGAAGGAAAGAAAGGATTCGTCTGTGTCGTTTGCGGATACATCTACGAAGGAGATGTCTTGCCGGATGACTTTATCTGTCCGCTTTGCAAACATGGAGTGGCGGATTTTGAGCCGATATCGTAAAAAAGAGGAGTCGAAGAAATTCGGCTCCTTTATTGTGTCTGAACATTCTTATTTCATTTCATAATCAAATGATAATTGCTATCGTAATACAATCCTAGATCATCGCAGATTCTTTTATTTATCGCTGTGAGTGCATCGTGGTATTGTTTATATTTTGGCGAAAGCGCGATCATATTTGGAATAAAAATATCGTTGTACCCTTGATTTTGGAGTTCTCTCATAAATCGGCGTTGCGAGATGAACGCAGGGTGATATTTGCAAAAGAAGCTGTTGCGAAGTTTTACATTTTTTTGGGTCTGCTCTAAAAGTCTCTGATACTCCTCGTCTGTAGGATTTAAGTACTGATAAGAGATTGACCTGTTTTGCCACTTCGCTTAATAACATAAACGGTATGCTCCTTTCCTTGTGATGGGTATATTATAAGGGGGTACGCAGCGTACAGGTCAAGGAAAACCAGAAAATATATCAACTTTTTTCTTGTGTGGGTAAAAGAGTTATCGTATGATTGGTATAGACAAGTTACAGAAATGGGAAGAAAGAGTGAGAAAAACAAATGAGGATTTTAAATATTACAGCTCAGAAACCGCACAGCACGGGAAGTGGAATTTATCTGACGGAGTTGGTAAAGAACTGGAATGCCCTTGGACATGAGCAGGCAGTTCTTGCGGGAGTTTATGAGGAGGACAGCGTAGATTTCCCAGAGGGAGTTATATTTTCTCCGGTGAAATATTTGTCAGAAGAACTGCCGTTTCCAATTGCAGGAATGTCGGATGAGATGCCATATAAGAGTACGAGATATAAGGACTTTACAGAAGAGATGTTTCAAGCGTACCGGAGTGCATTTCAAAGGGGGGTGCGAAAAGCGGTCGAGGAGTTTTGTCCGGATTTGATTGTGTGTCATCACCTGTATCTTCTGACTGCGTTGGTGCGGGAATGGTATCCGAAGAAGAAAGTCATTGGAATTTGTCATGGCTCTGATTTGCGTCAGATTTGTAAAAATCCATTACAGATGGAATACATTCAGAAGTGGATTCCGCAGTTGGATGGCATTGTGGCACTGCATGATGGGCAGAAACAGGAGATTATAAGGATTTTTGCCTGCTCGGAAGTACTCGTTCATGTTGTGGGAGCTGGATACAACCAAAGGGTATTCTATAAGAAAAAAACAGAAGAAAAACCTTATAGACAGTTGGCATTTGCGGGGAAAGTGACAGAGAAGAAGGGGATTTTCAGTCTGCTTCGGGCATTGGAGATGCTTTCGATCAAACCAGAAAATCTGGTTGTGAAGATTGCAGGAGGGCATGGCAGCAGAGAAGAGTATGAAGAAATTTGCAGGCTTGCCAGAGAATGCAGATATCCGGTGATATTTTTAGGCAGTTTGCAGCAGGAAGCTTTAGCAGAGGTATTTCGGCAAAGCGATGTGTTTGTTCTCCCGTCATTTTTTGAAGGATTGCCACTGGTGACAATGGAGGCAATGGCATGTGGATGTAAGGTGGTCTGTTCGCAAATTTCTGGGATGGAAGAGTGGTTAGATGAGCATGTGCCGGGACAACAGGTGGAGTTTGTTCCGTTGCCTGAGATGACTCGGGTAGATGAGCCAAAAGAAGAAAAATTGCCGGAGTTTGAAAAGAAATTGGCGGAGGCAATAGAGAAGAAATTAGAACAACAACAAGAAGAATGTCCGGATTTGAACGGTGTCTCATGGGACGGCATCAGTCGGACTGTTCTGGAAATGATAACGTAGAAAAGAGGAAAGAACATGTTTATAGATATGCACATGCATGAATCGACATTTTCAAAAGATAGCTTTTTAAAATTGGATGAGATGGTGGAGCTTGCAAAGGAGCGGGGACTTGGAGCAATCTGCATTACAGATCACGATGATATGGGATTGAAAGAGTACGCAAAAGAATATTCGGAAAAAACAGGTTTTCCGATTTTTGTGGGAATTGAATTTTTTTCTCTGCAGGGGGATATCGTGGCTTTAGGAATCGAGGACTATCCGAAAGAGCGGGTAAATGCACAGGAATTTATCAATTTGGTAAAAGCACAGGGTGGAATCTGTTTTAGTGCGCATCCATTTCGTAATAACAACCGGGGATTGGAAGAAAATCTGAGAATTGTAAAGGGACTGGACGGTGTTGAGGTGCTCAACGGAAGTACACTTCCTGAGGCAAACAAAAAAGCGGCAGATTATGCAAGAGAACTTGGACTGGTCACTGTTGGCTCAAGTGACTGTCATATACCGGGAAAGGTCGGCTTTTTTGCAACTTATTTTCCGGAGGAGGTGCGCACGATGGAAGACCTGATTCGTGTGTTTAAAAGTGGTAAGTGTAAGCCTGCTTACTACTGGAATGGGGAATACAAAATATGGGATATGGAGACACCGATTCACAAACCATTTGAGATTGAAAGATAAGAGGGAACTATGACATTACAACAGTTGAGATATGTGGCGATGGTGGCGGAGAAGGGAACGATGACCGAAGCTGCAACAGAATTATATATATCACAGCCAAGTCTCACCAAATTAATCCGGGAGCAGGAAAAAGTGCTGCGAAAAATTATGAAGGTAAAGGAACTTATGTTTACAGAACTGTTTGTGGCGAAGCCGCATATTTTTATAAGCAGCAGACATCCGCTGGCGAGTTGAAAATCTGTGACAATGGAAGAGCTTCATGACTACTCATATCTTTCGTTTGAACAGGGAGAACATAATTCTTTTTACTGTTCGGAGGAAATTTTCAACGCGGTACATTTGTGAGACAATTTGAAGATGAAAACACAGTGGCAAGACAGACGATTCCTGCCCCGGCGCAGCTTCTGGAAGAGTTATTTCGAGAAGAAAATGGGAAAAATACAGTGAAATTTTATCCAGATGAGGAAGTGCTCATTCAGGACATTGTGAAAGCATATCGCACTGCGCTTAAAGGACTTTATGATGCAGAAATATTCAATTTGACGATTGCACATGGGGTATGTTTTGTGATAAAAAATATTGGGAGGCAAGAAGGCAGGATTGTGTTACAATAGAAAGCGAGGCAGAAAAATATCTTCGCCTGAATAACCTCGTGCTTGTTAAGAAGATTGCCTCAGGAACTTGGAAAGAATAGAAAATCGAAAGAAGTGGTACTGTGAAACGATCAAGACAAATGTCGGAGTCCATTCGGCTTGGAATTATACTTGCGCTTTCGGGAGGGTTTATGGATGCCTATTCCTATATGTGCAGAGGAAAGGTATTTGCGAATGCCCAGACGGGAAATATCTTATTATTTGGTATCTATATGTCGGAAAGACAGTGGGATATGGCAATCAGGTATTTAATTCCGGTCATTGCATTTGTGACCGGAATCGGAGTTGCAGATCTTGTCCGAATGAAGATGAAAGAAAAAAGTATTTTCCACTGGAGACAGCTGTCGGTGTTAAGTGAAGCAGTTGTATTATTTGTAGTCTGTTTCATACCGCAAAAGTTCAATCTTCCGGCAAATAGTCTGATGTCACTTGCATGTGGGATACAGGTTGAGAGTTTTCGGAAGATACATGGAAATGGAATTGCGACGACGATGTGCATTGGAAACCTGCGTAGCGCGACACAGCAGATGTGTGAGTATTTGGGCTCGAAAAGAAAAGGGCATCTGAAAAAAGGTTTCTTATATTACGGAATTATTTTTTGTTTTGTAATGGGGGCCGTTTTTGGGAATATCTGTGTGAAATACTTGTCTGAAAAAGCATTGATAGTCTGTGTGGTGATGTTAGGTATGGCATTTGTCATGATGTTCATAGATGGAGAAAAGCAATAAAAATGCCGGCGTTTGCCGGCGTCTTTATTTTACATGTCTTTTAATCACTTCAAAGCTTTCCGCACTGATCACGTGTTCCATACGGCAGGCATCTTCGTTCGCTGTCTCTTCCGACACGCCGAGGCGAATCAACCAGTCGGACAAAAGACGGTGCCGCTCATAGATCATCTCTGCTATTTCACGTCCCGATTCTGTGAGATATATAAATCCGGCATCTGTGACTGTAATATGATTCTTCTCACGCAGATTTTTCATTGCAACGCTTACACTTGATTTTTTAAAATCCAATTCGGTTGCGATATCTACAGAACGGACAACCGGTAACTTTTTGCTCAGCATTAAAATTGTTTCAAGATAATTCTCAGCGGATTCGTTTACAAAAGGTTTCATAAGCTTTCCTCCTTTTATTATGCGTTTTATGAGCATTATACCATATACTTAGAAAGATTGCATTGACAAATAAATAGGATTTTGATATTCTCTAGTTAGTTAAAACTAATTATTGGTAGAAAATAGAAACTGTGTAGAGAAACGAATTTATTATGAAAAAGAATCCAATCAAAATTCTTTGGCTTGTAATCGGTTTTTTGGCAATGGGGATTGGGATGATCGGAGTGGCACTTCCGGTACTTCCGACAACCCCATCTCTTTTATTGGCATCTTTTTGTCTGGCAAAAGGTTCTGAACGATTTCACAAGTGGTTTACCGGAACAAAACTGTATCAGAAGCATTTGGATAGTTTTGTAAAAAATCGTGCCATGACTTTGAAAACAAAATTTTGTATTCTGCTTCCGGCATCAGCAATGCTAATTTTAGCAATGATTGCGATGAATAATCTTTATGGAAGAATATTTATTGTGTTCCTTATTATTTTTAAATACGTCTATTTCTTTATGAAGATAGAGACGGTTCGTGATACAACATTGGTAGAGGAATAATCGCATGAACATATTAAACGTAAAGACTTTCATCTGTTTTCAAAATCAAAAGCCAAAATAAAAAAATACTATAAAGAGAACAAGGAAAAATTAGGAAAAAATACTCGTTTTTTTACTTACATTAAGTTTTTCAATTGATCCTATGTCAAGATTTAGTACAAGTTAAAATGAGGTTTTCCCCATCTTAACTTACCAGCTGCAAATCGTTCTGCTGAAGCCTGAGATACATTTCTTCATAATCATTAGGCGACATATAATCACAATGGCTATGAATTCGCTTAGTGTTATAGAAGGCTTCTAAATATTCGAACACCAATCGGTATGCATGTCCATAATCACGGATTTTGAATCGGTTCAGCCATTCTCGCTTAATCAGGGAATGGAATGACTCAATACATACATTATCCCATGGATATGCCTTTTTAGGATAACTGCACTGCATGTTTGCGGTTACTCGTTTATATTCTTTGGACACATACTGGCTGCCACGATCCGAGTGCAGAATCAAAGGCTCTTCGATGTTACGTCTTGCTTTGGCTTTATTTATAGTTTCAATCACACAGGATACTTCCAATGTTTTTGAAAGCGTCCACGCAATGATTTTTCTGGAATATAAATCCATAATGCTAGTCAGATAAACAAGTCCGTCTATTGTCCAGATATAGGGAGAGTATGAAACTTTTTCTGTAAATAATGTTTTAGAAGGTCTTCTATGGTAA
>MJGMH1__coassemble_2249_pt1 | contig 19100 bp, 13 predicted proteins | sample MJGMH1__metabat2_high_PE_009 | metagenome-assembled genome bin MJGMH1 | reverse complement strand
GATTCGTATTTTAAGATTTAGAGCCTAAAAATTGGCATTAACCGACAGCCCCTTCGTACAATAAAAACTACGACAATGCAGCACAATAAAATTCTAAAAACAAGAGTTGACACTAAACAATACATGAGATAAAATGAAATAAGAACGTTTGTTCTTAAAGCGACAATAGAAACATCCTAATGCGACAAAATATATGTGTTGTGATTTATATAGGAAAAAGGATATCATAATTACACAAAAAGATTGTGTAATTACCACCCAAGTATTCAAGAATCATAGAGGGAGAAGTGTGTATGAGTGAAGAAAAAATTTTAAAATTAGAAGCTCCATATCAGCCAACCGGCGACCAGCCACAAGCCATCGAGCAGCTTGTGAAAGGATTTAAAGAAGGCAACCAATGTCAGACATTACTTGGTGCAACCGGTTCGGGAAAGACATTTACGATGGCGAATGTCATTGCACAATTGAATAGACCAACATTGGTAATTGCACATAACAAGACCTTGGCAGCACAGTTATATGGTGAATTTAAGGAATTTTTTCCTGATAATTCTGTGGAACTATTTATGAGTTATTATGACTATTACCAACCGGAAGCGTATGTTCCGTCATCTGACACTTATATTGCGAAAGATTCGTCCATCAATGATGAGATTGATAAGCTGCGCCATTCGGCAACGGCAGCACTGTCTGAACGACGGGATGTGATTATTGTGGCGAGTGTATCCTGCATTTATGGATTAGGTTCGCCGATTGATTATCAGGAGATGGTAATTTCACTGCGCCCTGGCATGATAAAAGATCGGGATGAGGTTGTTGCGAAGTTGATTGAGATACAGTATGATCGAAATGATATGGATTTTAAACGTGGGACATTTCGGGTAAGAGGAGATGTGTTGGAGATCTTTCCGGCAGTTTCAGAAGATTATGCAATTCGCGTAGAATTTTTTGGGGATGAAGTAGAGAGAATAACAGAGATTGATGTTCTAACGGGCGAGATTAAAAATGCGTTGAAGCATGTAGCGATTTTCCCGGCATCCCATTATGTTGTGTCAAAAGAAGCGTTGGATCGAGCAACAAAGGCGATAGAGGAAGAATTGGAGGAAAGAGTCCGATATTTTAAAGGAGAAGACAAGCTTTTGGAAGCACAGCGTATTGCAGAGCGGACAAATTTCGATATTGAGATGATGCGAGAGACGGGATTTTGTTCGGGGATTGAGAACTATTCAAGGCATTTGACGGGACTGGAGCCAGGGCAGCCACCGCACACATTGATTGACTATTTCCCAGATGATTTTTTGATTATGATTGATGAATCGCACAAGACTATTCCTCAGATTGGTGGAATGTACATGGGTGATCAGTCGAGAAAGTCAACTCTTGTAGATTATGGATTCCGTTTGCCGTCAGCAAAGGACAACAGACCGCTTAATTTTGAGGAATTTGAAAGTAAGGTAAATCAGATGTTGTTTGTATCTGCAACGCCGGGAGAATATGAAGAGAAGAATGAACTTTTGCGTGTGGATCAGATTATCCGACCGACAGGTCTTCTTGATCCGGAGGTCGAAGTGCGTCCTGTGGAAGGACAGATCGACGATTTGGTCGGTGAAGTGAACAGGGAAATTTCAAAGAAAAATAAGGTTCTTATTACAACATTGACGAAACGAATGGCGGAAGATTTGACGGATTATATGCGTGAACTTGGTATACGGGTGAAGTATCTTCATTCAGATATTGATACGTTAGAGAGAACAGAGATTATTCGGGATATGCGTTTGGATGTATTTGATGTGCTTGTCGGAATCAATCTGTTGCGTGAGGGGCTTGATATTCCTGAGATTACATTGGTTGCAATTTTAGATGCGGATAAGGAAGGATTCTTGCGCTCAGAGACTTCGCTTATTCAGACGATTGGGCGAGCTGCCCGTAATGCGGATGGTCATGTTATCATGTATGCGGATCATGTGACAGAGTCGATGGAAAAAGCGATTCAAGAGACAGAACGAAGAAGAAAGATACAGATGGCATACAATGAGGAACATGGAATTACACCTCAGACTGTTAAAAAGTCAGTGCGAGATCTCATTAGTATTTCTAAGAAGGTAGCAGCAGAGGAATTACGTCTTGAAAAAGATCCGGAGTCGATGAGTGAAAAAGAATTGGAAAAACTGATAAAAGATGTTACAAAGCAGATGAAGAAAGCGGCAGCAGAATTGAATTTCGAGGCAGCAGCAGAGCTGCGTGACAAATTAATTGAATTGAAAAAGCAGTTACAGGATATGGAAGGGTGAGCATACGATGGCAAAACAATATATTAAAATACGGGGTGCCAATGAGCACAATTTGAAAAATATAGATTTGGATATTCCAAGAAATGAACTTGTTGTGTTGACGGGACTAAGTGGATCGGGGAAGTCGTCCCTTGCGTTTGACACAATTTATGCAGAAGGACAGAGAAGGTATATGGAATCGCTGTCATCTTATGCGAGACAGTTCCTCGGACAGATGGAAAAACCGAATGTAGAAAGTATTGAGGGACTTTCACCAGCAATTTCTATTGATCAGAAGTCAACGAATCGAAATCCGCGTTCTACAGTTGGAACGGTGACAGAGATTTACGATTATTTTCGTCTGCTCTATGCAAGAATAGGGATTCCACATTGTCCGAAATGTGGGAAGGAGATAAAAAAACAGACGGTGGATCAGATGGTGGACCAGATTATGGGGGTGCCGGAGGGAACGAAGATCCAGCTTCTTGCACCGGTTGTGAGAGGACGAAAAGGCAGACATGAAAAGTTACTAGAAAAGGCAAAGAAAAGCGGTTATGTACGTGTGCGGATTGATGGGAATCTGTATGAATTGTCAGAAGAAATTTCTCTAGACAAAAATATTAAGCATAATATAGAGATTATTGTGGACAGACTTGTCGTGAGAGAAGGTATTCAAAAGAGATTGACAGATTCAATTGAAAGTGTATTGGCATTGGCGGAGGGACTTTTGGTTGTAGATGTGATTGGCGGAGAACCTTTGAACTTTAGTCAGAGTTTTTCGTGTCCGGATTGTGGAATCAGTATCGAAGAGATTGAATCGAGAAGCTTTTCTTTTAATAATCCATTTGGGGCATGTCCAGTTTGCTTTGGATTGGGATACAAGATGGAATTTGATGTAGACTTGATGATTCCGGATCAATCATTAAGTATTGATGAGGGGGCTATCGTAGTGATGGGATGGCAGTCTTGTACAGACAAAGGAAGTTATACGAGAGCAATCTTAGAGGCTCTTTGTAAAGAATATAATTTCTCTTTGAGCACTCCATTCCAAGATTATCCGCAGGAAATCAAGGATATTTTGATTCATGGAACCAATGGACGAGAAGTGAAAGTATATTATAAAGGACAGCGTGGAGAAGGCATTTATGATGTTGCATTCGAAGGAATTATAAAAAATGTAGAGAGAAGATATCGTGAAACAGGCTCAGAGACGATGAAAGCGGAATACGAAAGTTTTATGCGGATTACGCCTTGCCATGAATGCGGCGGACAGAGATTGAAAAAGAGTGCATTGGCGGTTACAGTGGGAGATAAAAATATTGCGGAAGTCACATCGCTTTCGATTGAAAAACTTCAACAGTTTTTGGAAGGATTAGAGCTCACAAAGACGCAGGAGTTAATCGGCGGACAGATTTTAAAAGAAATCAAAGCACGCATTGGATTTTTGATGGATGTAGGATTGGATTATCTGACGCTTGCCAGAGCAACAGGAAGCCTTTCGGGAGGAGAGGCTCAGCGTATCCGTTTGGCAACACAGATTGGTTCAGGTTTGGTTGGAGTGGCTTATATTTTGGATGAGCCGAGTATCGGATTGCACCAGCGAGACAATGACAAACTATTGAAGACATTGAAACATCTACGTGATCTGGGAAACAGTTTGATTGTAGTAGAGCATGATGAAGATACGATGCTGGAGGCGGACTATATTGTGGATATTGGTCCAGGAGCGGGCGAACATGGTGGAGAAGTTGTTGCTGCAGGTACCGCAAAGGAGATTATGCGGAATAAGAATTCTATTACCGGTGCATACCTGAGTGGACGAATGCAGATTCCGGTACCGGAGGTGCGCAAAGAACCGAAAGGATGGCTGAAAGTAATCGGGGCGACAGAAAACAATTTAAAGAACATTGATGTCTCATTTCCAGTTGGTGTAATGACGTGTGTGACAGGAGTCTCGGGTTCAGGAAAAAGTTCATTAGTAAATGAAATTCTTTACAAAAGACTTTCTAAGGATCTCAATAGAGCAAGAACAATTCCGGGGGGGCACAAGCGGATGGAAGGAATTGAACAGTTTGACAAAGTGATTGATATTGATCAGTCGCCGATTGGAAGAACGCCAAGATCGAATCCGGCGACCTATACAGGAGTCTTTGATTTGATTCGTGATCTTTTTGCGGCAACTGCGGATGCAAAGGCAAAAGGATATAAAAAAGGGAGATTTAGTTTTAATGTCAAAGGCGGAAGATGTGAGGCTTGTTCAGGAGATGGGATTTTAAAAATTGAGATGCACTTTCTTCCGGATGTATATGTTCCGTGTGAAGTATGTGATGGGAAGCGATATAACAGGGAGACTTTAGAAGTAAAATACAAAGGAAAGAGTATTTATGATGTGCTGAATATGACTGTGGAAGAGGCGCTTCATTTCTTTGAAAATGTGCCGAGTATTCGAAGAAAGATGGAGACACTGTATGATGTTGGACTTTCTTACATTCGATTAGGGCAGCCGTCCACTACACTTTCTGGTGGTGAGGCACAACGAATTAAATTGGCAACTGAATTGAGCAAGAGAAGCACGGGAAGAACGGTATATATTTTAGATGAACCGACAACGGGACTTCATTTTGCGGACGTGCACAAATTGACAGAAATCCTGCACCGTTTGTCAGCAGATGGAAATACAGTAATTGTGATTGAGCATAATTTAGATGTGATTAAGACGGCGGACTATATTATCGACATAGGTCCAGAGGGTGGAGATAAAGGTGGAACCGTTGTGGCAACGGGAACACCTGAGGAGATTGCCGCCAATCCAGCATCGTATACAGGCAAGTATATAGACATAATCCTTAAAAAAAGTTTAAATTAAAAAAAACTCTTTGCATTTATTGGAATTTTTATTATAATGAATAAAGTATATGTATAATAACGAAAGATGATAGAATAGATAAGTGCAGTGAAAGGAGAAATCAGATGTCAATTGATATCGGAATCGATTTGGGAACAGCTAGTGTTCTAGTGTATGTAAAGGGAAAAGGTGTAGTGTTGAAAGAGCCATCTGTAGTTGCTTTTGACAGAGATACAAATGCAATTAAGGCGATTGGTGAAGAAGCGAGATTGATGCTTGGAAGGACACCTGGAAATATTATAGCTGTAAGACCATTGAGACAGGGGGTCATTTCAGACTATACAGTGACGGAAAAGATGATCAAATACTTCGTGCAGAAGGCGGTGGGAAAGAGAACTTTTAAGAAGCCGCGGATCAGTATTTGTGTGCCGAGTGGTGTTACAGAAGTAGAAAAGAAGGCAGTAGAGGAAGCAACTTTTGCAGCTGGCGCAAGAGAAGTACACTTAATTGAAGAGCCGGTTGCAGCTGCGATTGGAGCAGGAATTGATATAGCAAAACCATGTGGAAATATGATTGTAGATATCGGTGGAGGAACTGCGGATATTGCGGTTATCTCACTTGGAGGAACGGTAGTAAATACATCAATTAAAATTGCCGGTGATGACTTTGATGAAGCGATCGTAAGATTTATGCGTAAAAAACATAATCTGCTAATTGGGGAGCGTACAGCGGAAGATATTAAGATTAAAATTGGGACAACTTATCCGTTGGTGGAAGAAGAGACGATGGAAGTGCGTGGACGCAACCTTGTTACAGGGCTTCCGAAGACTGTGACAGTGACATCTTCTGAGACCGAAGAAGCTTTGAAAGAGACGACAGGGCAGATTGTAGAGGCTGTTATTGCAGTATTGGAGAGAACACCGCCAGAACTATCAGCAGATATTTTGGATAGAGGAATCGTTTTGACAGGAGGAGGAGCACTTCTTCGTGGTTTGGAAGAATTGATAGAAGAAAAGACAGGAATTAATACAATGACAGCAGAAGATCCGATGAAAGTCGTTGCAATTGGAACAGGTCAATTTGTAGAATTTATGAGTGGAAGAAAAGAAGCGTAAGTGTGTAGAGTGAGTGAGGGCTGTCTCTTAAAGAGACGGCTCTTGTCGTCTAATATCAGAAGAGCTTTTCTTATACAAGATGGAGGATGAGGTTTTGGAAGTCATAAAGGGATATGTAGAGCATATCGTATTCCGAAATGAAGAGAATGGCTATACGGTGTTTCATTTGACGAATAGAGATGGAGAACTTACATGTGTCGGGACATTTCCGTATATTAGTGAGGGTGAAATGCTGGAAGTGTCCGGGGAATATGCAAATCACAATGTGTATGGCATGCAACTGCAAGTGATTTCTCACCAAGTGAAAGAGCCAGAGGATTTGGTGTCGATTGAGCGATATTTAGGATCAGGTGCGATTAAAGGGCTTGGTTCTGCACTTGCTGGAAGAATTGTACGCAAATTTAAAGATGATACATTTCGTATTATTGAAGAAGAACCGGAACGTCTTGCAGAAGTAAAAGGAATTAGTGAACGGAAAGCGCGTGAGATTTCAGAGCAGGTGGAAGAAAAGAAGGATATGCGAAAAGCGATGATTTACCTTCAAAAATACGGCATTTCACTTGCTTTGGCAGCAAAAATCTATGAACATTATGGGCAGAGCATTTATCGAGTGATGGAGGAGAACCCATATCAGATTGCAGACCATGTGCAGGGAGTTGGCTTCAAGACAGCAGATGAGATTGCGGCGAAAGTGGGAATTCACACAGACTCTGATTTTAGGATACGAAGTGGGATTTTTTATGTGCTGTTGCAGAGTGTGACAGACGGACATGTCTATCTTCCGCAGGAAGAACTGCTTAGGAGAACGATGCAGCTTTTGGAAGTCGAGATCTGTGACATACAGAAGTATCTCATGGACTTGGCGATGGAAAAGAAAGTTGTTTTGAAAGAGAAAGAAGATGGAGTCCGGGTGTATCCGGCACATTATTATTACTTAGAATTAAACAGTGCAAAGATGCTGCATGATTTGAATGTTTCTTATGAGATTGCGGAGGATGCGATTGAAAAGAGACTTCAACAGATTGAGGAAGATGCGGAACTTTCATTGGATGAACTCCAGCGGACGGCAGTGAAAGAAGCCGTGAGAAATGGAGTGCTGGTTCTGACGGGAGGACCTGGAACCGGAAAGACGACAACAATCAATGCGATGATTCACTTTTTTGAGAGTGAAGGCATGGATATTTTTTTGGCGGCACCGACGGGGCGAGCTGCAAAACGTATGACGGAGGCAACTGGCTGTGAGGCTAGGACAATTCACAGGATGCTAGAATTGGCATACGCACCTGGAAATGACGACAATCGCATGGAATTTGCGAGAAATCAGGAGAATCCGCTGGAGACAGATGTTATCATTATCGATGAGATGTCTATGGTGGATCTGCCTTTGATGCATGTGTTGTTGAATGCGGTTATGGTTGGAACAAGACTGATTCTTGTGGGAGACCAGGATCAACTTCCTTCTGTAGGGGCGGGAAGTGTTTTGAAAGATCTGATTAAATCAGAGTGTTTCCCTGTTATTACATTGACAAAGATTTTTCGACAGGCAGAACAAAGTGACATTGTGGTGAATGCCCATAAGATCAATCGTGGTGAAGAGGTCATTTTAGATAATAAGAGCAGAGACTTTTTCTTTTTAAAAAGACAGGATGCCAACACGATCATTAGTGTTGTGATTGCTTTGATTCAAAAAAAATTACCGAAATATGTGGGGGCAGATCCGTTTGATATACAGGTTTTAACTCCGATGCGGAAAGGTCTTTTGGGTGTGGAGCGGCTGAATACGATTCTGCAGCAGTATCTGAATCCGCCGGATAAAAGTAAAGAAGAAAAACAATATGGGGATAAGCTTTTTCGTGTTGGCGACAAAGTAATGCAGATAAAAAATAATTATCAGCTGGAATGGGAGATTGCGACAAAATACGGTCTCGTTGTGGATAAAGGAATCGGTGTGTTTAATGGTGATATTGGCAGAATTACATCCATTAATTCATACACGGAGACGGTGGAAGTAGAATACGAGGAAAAAAAGAAAGTGAATTATCCGTTTCAGTTATTAGACGAGTTGGAGTTGGCATATGCTATCACCATACATAAATCGCAGGGGAGTGAGTACCCTGCGGTTGTGATTCCGCTTCTGCAGGGACCAAGGCAGCTTTATCACCGGAATTTGATCTATACGGCGGTGACGAGAGCAAAAAAATGTGTGACACTTGTTGGAAGCGATGTGACATTTCAAGAGATGATTCGAAATGCAAATGAGCAGAATCGATATACGAGTCTTGTAGAATGTATACAGGAATTTTAGATGAGATATTTGGAATGTGTCTAGAGTCAGTGAATAACTATGGACATTTGGAGAAAGATTTTGGGGATAATTTACCCAAAAACATGTTGCTTTTGTGGAAAAGTAAGCGAAAAGGAACTGTGTAAGGAGTGTGCAGAAAAAGTAGTTTATATAACGGAACCAAGATGTAAAAAATGTGGGAAGCCGGTTCGTTATGAAGAGCAGGAGTATTGTTACGACTGTCAGAAAAATGTATATACATATGAACAAGGGAGAAGTATCTGGATGCATAAGATGCCCGTCAGTCTGTCGATTTATCAGTTCAAATATAAAAATAGGCGCATTTATGGGGAGTTTTATGCAAAGGAGATGTTTCGTATTTATGGAAGATTGATACGAGAGTGGGGAGTGGAAGTGATTATTCCAATTCCATTGCATCGAAAGAAGAAAAGACTGCGTGGGTATAATCAGGCAGAAATTATCGCAAGAAATCTTGGTGAAATAATGGACATTCCGGTCGATTGTAAATCCGTAATTCGTAATCGATATACAAGACCTCAGAAAGAGCTGAATGATAAAGAACGAAAGAAAAATCTAAAACAGGCATTTTCGATTACAAGCCAATGGGCAAACTATAAGAATGTGTTAGTAATTGATGATATTTATACAACGGGAAGTACGATTGATACAGTGACAAAGGAATTGAAAAGCAGAGGGGCGCGAAAAGTATATTTTTTGACTATAAGTATTGGACAAGGATACTGAATAATGTTATACTGAAACTAATGTCTTAAGGGGAAAACAAGCTTAGAGGTGACGTTTATGTTGAATGAAGAACGAGTAAAACTTATGGTGCAACTTGCTTCCTACGAAGAAAAAAAAGGCAAAGAAGATTTTAAGGTGAGTTCTTACTATAAGAAAGATTATGTGAGCTTTCATAGATTAGCAACTATGATTTGGACTACAATTGGATATGGTATGATCGTTGGATTGCTTGGAGTTATATATATGGATCAGATTTTGGAAGGCTTGACATTGGCGAAGGCGATTATTTTGCTGATAGCAATTTTAGCTGTATATTTGGTTGTGATGATTGTATATTGGCTGGCAAGTGGACGATTTTATCAGAAAAAACACAGTGAAGCGAGGGCGCGTGTGAAAAAATATAGCCATAATCTATTAGTTTTAAATAAACTTTATGAGAAGGAGAATATGTAGATGGATCGTTTGATTGAGGTAAGAGAGACTATACTGAGACTATATGCAAGATATTCTAAAATTATAGATAAAGGAATACAGTTTGTCTTGGCGCTGACAACTCTTATATTCATTAGTAACAATATTGGATTTATGAAGCTTGCAGCCAATCCGATAGTTACACTTGGGCTTTCGGTGATTTGTACATTTTTGCCAGTTGCAGCTACGGTTGTAGCGACAGTATTGCTTACGATTGTCCAGTTTTATACGCTATCTATGGGAGTAGCGATTGTGGCAGCGGTTTTGTTTTTGGTGATGTTTATTCTATATTTTCGATTCACACCGGATAAGGCAATTATTCTATTGCTGACACCAATTGCGTTTGCTTTGAAGATACCAATGTTGATTCCGATTGTGTATGGATTAATAGGAAGCCCGTTGTGCGCGGTTCCGATTACTTTTGGAACGATTGCCTGCTATATGGTCACATATGTCAAAGCATATGAAACGACGATTAAAGGGGCTGGGGATGCTGAGATGCTTGCTCAACTGAGTGCATTTGCCCAGCAGCTGCTAAATAATAAAGATATGTGGATTACAATTATTGCACTTATGATATGCTTGTTTGTAGTATACAGCTTGAGAAAACTATCGATTGACAATGCATGGAAGATTGCGATTGTCTCTGGGGGGCTTATATATGTGATAGTGGTGGTGATCGGCAAGATTGCAATGCATGTAGATGCTCCGTATGTAACCGTAATTATCGGAACGATTGTTTCCGTGTTATTGACGTTGGTGTTAGAGTTTTTTGTTTTTGCGGTTGATTATTCAAGAACAGAGCGGCTTCAGTTTGAAGATGATGAATATGTCTATTATGTAAAGGCAGTTCCTAAGGTAACAGTTGCAGCGCCGGAAAAAACGGTAAAACGAATTAATGAGCGTCAGGAGACATCAAAAATGGATGGATGGCGACAGGAGAAGATACTGAGGAACCAGACTGATGAGATGCTTCTTACAAAAGCATTGCAAGAAGAATTGGAGATTCGAGAACTGTTAGAAGAAGAATTAAGACGTTAGTGAAGTGATAGAAAAGAGATGGAGGTGAGAAAATGGGACAGAAACTACAGAATTTTTTTGAAATATATTTTAAAGAATTGTATTTTCCAAAAATTCAGGTGACGGATGTTATTGAGATTATTATTATTGCATTCCTAGTTTATCAGTTGATAGTGTGGATCAAACATACAAAAGCATGGATGCTGTTGAGAGGGATCATTGTTTTGCTTGTCTTCATTTTACTCGCAGCTATCTTTAAAATGCACACCATATTATGGATTGCGACGAATTCTATCAGTGTTCTGGCGACAGCTGCGGTTGTTGTGTTTCAACCGGAGCTTCGGAGAGCGTTGGAGAGATTGGGACAAAAAGATTTCTGGACTTCGGTTGTTCCATTTGAGCGAAGTAAGGAGTCGGGAAGATTTGATGATAAAACAATTGATGCACTTGTGACAGCATGTTATGAGATGGGAAAGGTGAAGACCGGAGCATTGATTGTAGTAGAGCAGGAAATTATGCTTACAGAGTACCAGAATACGGGGATCAAATTGGATTGTTTGGTGTCAAGTCAGGTGCTGATTAATATCTTTGAGCATAATACACCGCTTCACGATGGAGCTGTTATTGTGAGAGGCAATCGAATTGTCTCGGCTACATGTTATCTGCCGCTGTCTGATAATATGGGACTTAGCAAAGAACTTGGAACGAGACATAGAGCAGCTGTGGGGATGAGCGAAGTAAGTGATGCGCTTGTAATTGCAGTCTCAGAAGAGACAGGATATGTATCGATAGCGATGGGAGGACATCTTACAAGGAATGTGAAGGCGGAGTTTTTAAGGGAGAAACTTGTCCAGGTACAGAATAAATCTCTGGAAGAAAGACGGTTTATGATATGGAAAGGAAGGCGAAAGAATGAAAAACAGACTGACAAATAATTTTGGCCTAAAGTTCATAGCACTCCTTTTTTCAGCACTTTTGTGGCTTGTTGTGATAAATATTTCAAGACCCATTGTCACAAAGACATTTTATCCAGAGATTACGGTGGCAAATCCAGAGGTGGTAACTGGTCATGGGCAGACATTTAAAATTGCAGATGATGTAAAACAGGTTGCGGTTACGGTAAAAGCTGAACGTTCTATTATGGAAAAAATTAAGACAGAGGACATCAAGGCTGTAGCTGATTTGAAAGAGGAACAATCTGGTTCTGTTCCAGTGAGAATCACGATAGAGGGGTTTGAAGGCGATTATAAAGAAGCATTACCCAACCCTAGAAATATTCAGATTGTAAAAGAAAATATTGAGAATAAAACATTTCCGGTTACTGCAATTGCAACAGGAGATTTGCAGAGTGGTTATGTGATTGGAGAACTAGAAGCGGAACCTAAGTCTATTGATATCAGTGGACCTAAGTCTTCGCTTGGAAGAATTAGTAAGGTGGTTGCAAGAGTTGACGTTTCTGGATTGTCGGAAGATGCGACTTTAAAAGCAGATGAATTGATTTATTACGATTCTGCAGATAATGTGATTGATAAAAATTTACTATCCAGCGATGTGGACAGTAGCGGAGTGAACATCAAAGTGCACTTGTTGGAGACGAAGGAAGTGGAATTGAAATTTGATCAATCTGAGATTGGAACTGAGAATGGATATGCTGTATCGGGATTGGAGATTGAACCACAATATATTACAATTATGGGAAGTCGTGAAGATGTAGAACAGATAGAGTATATAGAAGTTGGAAGCAGTGCGCTCAGGCAGGAAAATCTTACGGAGACAACAAGAGTTGTGGTAAATATTACCGATTATCTTCCGGAAGGAATTAGTCTGACAGAAGGTGCTTCCGGAAGTGTTGTAGTAAATATTTTGATTGAAAAAGAGGGAATAAAAAATATTGCTATTCCAGTGCGTTCGGTGGCAGTCAATAATTTACCGGAGGGAATGGAAATCTCATATGGTCCGGATCAGAATGTGGAGTTACAATTCGAAGGACTTGATGAGGCATTGGAAAATATGTCTTCTGAGAAGATTGCAGCATCTATAGATTTAAAGAGTTATAGTGAACCAGGAACATATGATGTTCCGATTACAATAGCAAGCCTTCCGGAAGGATGTAGCTTTGTCGGTGGTGCAACGATACAGGTTATTTTGACGAAAAAATAAAACGAGGGGGACAGAACAATGGTACGAAAAAAACTGACAATTAATAACCCGACAGGTCTTCATTTAAGACCTGCGGGTCTGTTTTGCAAGACTGCAATGCAGTTTCAGAGTAAAATTACCTTTCTTTCGAAAAATACAAGTGCCAATGCCAAAAGCGTATTGAGTGTTTTGGGAGCTTGTATAAAAAAAGGTGATGTGATTGAAGTGATTTGCGAAGGTGAGGATGAAGAAAAAGCTTTGGAAGAAATGATACGAATCGTGGAAGAAGGGCTTGGCGAATAGGAGGAAGAAGATGGCAAAAGCAACGTTGATAATTATGGCAGCAGGTATTGGAAGTCGTTTTGGCGGAGGAATTAAACAGTTGGAACCAGTAGGACCAAATGGTGAGATCATTATGGATTATTCTATTTATGATGCCATGGAAGCTGGGTTTGATAAGGTTGTATTTGTTATCCGCAAGGATTTAGAAAAAGATTTTAAAGAAGTGATTGGAAACAGGATTGAAAAAGTTGTAGAGGTCGCTTATGCATATCAAGAGATTTCGGATATTCCGGAAGAATTTAAAGGAAAATATGCTGACAGAGCAAAACCTTGGGGAACCGGTCAGGCGATTCTTTGTTGTAAAGATGTTGTGAGTGAACCGTTTTTAGTAATTAATGCAGATGATTATTATGGAAAAGAAGCTTATGTAGAGGCTTATAATCATCTGATTCAGGAATCGGAAAAGAATGATAAGCTTCAGGTGAGCATGGTTGGATTTGTTTTAGGAAACACTTTGAGCGAAAATGGTGGAGTGACAAGAGGAATCTGTAAAGTAGATGAAAATCATATGCTGACAGATATTGTTGAGACTTCAAATATTGAAAAGACAGAACGTGGTGCCGCTGTTCGAACAGAAGAGGGAATGGTAGAAGTAGACGTGCATTCTCCGGTTTCTATGAACATGTGGGGATTGCATCCGGAATTTTTTGAAGCGCTTGAGAAGGGATTTCGAGAATTTTTATCAAGTATTGAAGAAAATAGCCTAAAAGCGGAATATCTTTTGCCTACGATTGTTGGAGATTTATTGGCGGATGGAAGCGCAGATGTAAAAGTACTGCGATCACATGATAAATGGTTTGGAGTGACTTATAAAGAGGATAAAGCATCAGTAGTTGCTTCTGTGCGTGCACTTGTAGATGGCGGTGTGTATCCGGAAAAGTTGTTTTAGAAAGTTCATTTTAGGGGAGCCCCCTGAGTCTGGGTGTCGGCAGGCTTAGCAGTTCTGGCTGAGCTTGCCGATGAGTGAAAACAAGTCGATGCTGTTTCGGGCAAAAAATCAAAAAAGAAGCAGAGGAGTTCTATAAAGAAAGAAGAAACATGGTATTATTACTCTTTTAGTGTTGAAAAATGTAAAAAGATATAGTACATTGAAATTGTATATAATTAATTTAGGGAGGTGAAAAGATGAAACGAAAGATAGTATCGTTGCTATTCGTTGTGATGTTAGCGCTTAGTGGTTGTGGAAAGGGAGACACGACTCAACCGCAAGAGAATCCACTAGAAGACGAAGATATAAAGGAGCCTGTGGAAGATGATGCAGAACAGGAGGATCTCAATGATGATGCTGATGAATTGCAGAAAGATATAGAAGTCTATTATATAGACGAGACAACTGGAGAAATTACTAAAAAGGAAGTACCTGTGACAGGAGAATTATCAGAGACAATTGTTGAACAACTGAAAGAGACAAAAGTTCTATCAGCAGAATGTGAAGTAGAAAGCGTGTCTGTAAACAATACAGAAGAGACAATTGATTTGGCGGTAAACACAGGATTCGGTGATTACATCATAGGGATGGGAACTACTGGTTCTGAGCAGGTGTTGGAGTGTTTCGTTAGGACATATTCAGAGGCCTATGACTGTGATGGTGTGAAAATTACCGAAAATGGGAATCCATTTGATACAGGACATGCAGTCTTGGACGGATATATTCGTTACGAATAGACTTAGGCGAAGGGGAAACAGAGGAAAAACGAATGAAAAATATAAAGAAAAGGATTTTAGCAATAGTGTTACTTGCGGTGATGGTATTTTCTAATTTGCCGATAAGTACCGCATTGGCAATGGAAGATAGCACTACGCAAAAAACAGAGTCAGAGCATCTAGAATCAGATGCTGTACTTGAAGCGGGAAACAGGTTAAATTACATTTTGGTGGAGAGTCCGTATTTAGAGGCTCCAAATATGCAGAATATTGTTGTGTCCTGGGGGGATGGAACAGAACAAATCAGCAATATGCGCATTACTGTACAAAAAGAAGATGGAACAACAGAAGAATGGATATGGAGTAATCAGTCAAGCTATCTGTATGTGTTTTCTAAAGAGTATACAGATAAAAATGAGCAGAGTACATACAAAGTAACTGATATCCGATTTGTAGAAAACGAAAAAGAACAGAGATTTTTACTGAGTGAATTAGGAGTTGAAGCAGAATTTGGTGTCAACAAAGCGTATGATGGAATCGAGGAGTTACAGCCGTTAAATCCAGAAGATGCACAAGCTATAGATACCTCTGTCGTAACGATTGATGAAAATGGAGAGACAAAGGCACAGGAAGATATTGAATCAGCCTTAAATGCAGTTACGAAAGAGATGGGAATGGCTGCGGGGGCAAGAACTGCTGAGAAAGCAGGAGAAATTGTAGTGGCACTAGACCCGGGACACGATAACAAGCATGGTGGGACGAGTGGTTCGGGATTGACAGAACAGGGACTTACTTTAAAAATAGCGAATTATGCAAAGGCAGAGTTAGAGACATATAATGGTGTGAAAGTTTACATGACAAGAACATCTGCCTCGTGTCCTTATCCGGAAACAGGAAGTTCGGGAGCGTGTATTGAGAAAAGAGTGCAGGCGGCAGCTGGAGCTGGAGCAAAAATATATGTGAGTCTTCATTTGAATTCAGGATCGGCAAGTGCAAACGGAGCAGAAGTTATTATTCCGAATACTAGTTGGAAACCAGAGTTATCAACGCAGGGAAAAGAATTGGCGCAGAAGATTTTGGATGAGCTGGCTGCGGTAGGATTGAATAAGCGTCCGACTCCGATTTATAGTAAAGATACTACGGTTGGAGAGAAATATCCAGACAAATCCATTTCGGATTATTTTGCTGTTCAAATTTATGCAAAAGAAAAAGGAATACCAGGCATTATCGTGGAACATGCTTTTTTGAGTAATGCTAATGATGTGAATAAGTTCTTGAAAACTGAGTCAGGGTTAAAAAAGCTCGGTGTTGCAGATGCAACAGGGATTGCAAAGTACTTGGGACTGAGTAAGGAAACAAATTTGAGATTAGATACAACTAATTACAACGGAGTGGTTGGTGGAACATATCAGTTTTTAGCAATTACAAATAATAGAAATGGAGTGCCGACAGTAAGCGTAAGTGATTCTAGTGTTGTATCAGTATCGTTGAAAAATGCCAATGATTCGAGAGGCTATTTATACGAGATAAAAGGGAAGAAAGCAGGAAGTACAGTCATAACGGTAAAACATGGTGGAAAGACAGCTACACTGAAAGTGACATATAAAGATAACAACTACAGCTTAGATACGAAGGACATGGAATATCCGGCGAATAAAGTTTATCAATTTCTTGCAAAGATAACAGACAAAAGTCAAGGGACTCCAAGTGTAAGGTCAAGCAACACATCGGTGGCAACAGTATCTTTGAAAAATGCGAATGACAGCAGAGGATATCTGTTTGAAGTGCAGACAAAAAAAGCAGGGAAAGCAAAGATAACAGTAAATTATCTAGGTGTGGAAAGAAGTTTTACAATCACAGTGTTAGAAGAAACAACGTTGAAATTAGACACAACTAATTATAATGGAGTGGTTGGTGGAACATATCAGTTTCTCGCGATCACGAATAATAGAAGAGGAGTGCCAACAGTAAGCGTAAGTGATTGTAGTGTTGTATCAGTATCATTGAAAAATGCCAATGATTCAAGAGGCTATTTATATGAGATAAAAGGTAAAAAAGCAGGGAGTGCGGTCATAACAGTAAAACATGATGGGAAGACAGCTACACTCAAAGTAACGTATAAAGATAATAATTACAGCTTGGATACAAAAGATATGGAATATCCAGCAAATAAAGTTTATCAATTTCTTGCAAAGATAACAGATAAGAGTCAAGGAGCACCTACTGTAAAGTCAAGCAATACATCGGTGGCGGTTGTGTCTTTAAAAAATGCCAACGACAGCAGAGGATATCTGTTTGAAGTCCAGACAAAGAAAGCGGGAAAAGCAAAGATAACAGTGAATTATTTAGGTGTGGAAAGAAGCTTTACGATTACAGTTCTAGAGGAAACAACATTGAAATTGGATACAGTACAGTACACAGGATCTGTGGGAACAATATATCAGTTTTTAGCAATCACAAACAATAGAAATGGTGTTCCGACAGTGAGAGTGAGTGATTCCAGTGTTGTATCGGTATCGTTGAAAAATGCCAATGATTCAAGAGGTTATTTATACGAGATAAAAGGGAAAAAGGCAGGAACTGCAGGTATAACAGTAAAACATGATGGAAAGACAGCTACACTGGAAGTAACATATAAAGATAATAATTACAGTTTGGATACGAAAGATATGGAATATCTGGCAAATAAAGTTTATCAATTTCTTGCCAAGATAACAGATAAGACCCAAGGAACGCCAACAGCAGAATCAAGCAATACATCGGTAGCAACCGTGTCTTTAAAGAATGCCAATGACAGCAGAGGATATCTGTTTGAGGTTCAGACGAAGAAAGCGGGAAAAGCAAAGATAGCGGTGAACTATTTGGGTGTAGAAAGAAGTTTCACAATTACAGTCTTAGAAGAAACAACACTAAAGCTAGATACAAAAAAATATAGCGGAACAGCTGGGGAGATATATCAGTTTTTGGCAATCACAAACAATAGAAATGGTGTGCCAACAGTGAGTGTGAGTGATTCCAGTGTTGTATCGGTATCGTTGAAAAATGCCAATGATTCCCGAGGATTTTTATATGAGATACAAGGGAAGAAAGCAGGGAATGCAACGATAACAGTAAAACATGATGGGAAGACAGCGACACTTCCGGTTACATATAAGGAAGTGGATTATAAGTTAGATAGCGGAGATATGAATTATCCGGAAAATAAAGTTTATCAGTTTTTAGCAAAAATAACCGATAAGACAAAGGGGACTCCAACTGTAAGTTCGAATGATACGTCTGTAGCGACAGTGAGTTTAAAAAGTGCAAATGATTCCCGTGGATATTTGTACGAGGTAAAGACAAAAAGACCGGGAAAAGCAACTATAACGGTGGAATATTTTGGGACAAAACGAAGTTTTACTATAACGGTGACACAATTAGAAAAATATGAGATTGCTGGTCAGTCAACAGTATCTGTGCAACAAATGGTGAAATATTTTAATAGCAAAGGTAAAGAATACCCGACGAAAGAGCTAAGTAAAGGTGGAGCAAAAAATATATCTGAATTTTGCCAAATTTTTTATGAAGAAGCGAATTCTGAGGGAATAAAGGCAGAGGTTGCATTTGCCCAAACTATGTTGGAGACAGGGTATCTTCAATTTGGTGGAGATGTAAAAGCGGAACAATTTAATTTTTGCGGGTTAGGTGCAACAGGCGGAGTTGCAGGCGCAGATTTCTCTTCTTATGGAAGTGCAGGAGTAAGAACAGGGATCCGAGCGCAAATACAGCATTTAAAGTGCTATGCAAATAGTGAACCGCTAAATAATGCTTGTGTTGATCCGAGATGGGGGGACTGGCTAAGAGAGAAAGCACCTTATGTAGAATGGCTCGGGCAAAAAGAAAACCCATATGGAACCGGCTGGGCAACAAGTGAAAATTATGGTTATAACATAAAAAAAATAATTTATGAAATAAAAGAATTTTAATAAAAAGCTGCTATTTGAGCATAATGATTTAAACTGCTCAAGTAGCAGCTTTTGTTATGAATCAATAGAAAAACTTAAGACACGACAAACGCATGAATGATTTTTCCTCCCTATATTTACATCCTGTCCTTTTTTAAGAAGAGACTATGAAGAAAAGTCTGTAAATAAGATCTTCTATGATAATGATGAGTTTGTCAAGTAAAGTGTGTAAATTTTTTTGATTTTTTATCGGCGGTCAAA
>MJGMH1__coassemble_2230_pt1 | contig 19841 bp, 8 predicted proteins | sample MJGMH1__metabat2_high_PE_009 | metagenome-assembled genome bin MJGMH1 | reverse complement strand
TTTTCATAACGTTTTGTGCCTGAGCGAAGCGAAAGGAATGGATATAAGTATGAAAAAGTTAATGAAAAAACTTTCGGCAGTCTTATTAGTAGCTGCTATGGTGTGCACAACATTCCTCAGCTATATGCCATCACTGGATGTGTTGGCAGCACCAAAGATGATGGCGCATCTGAAAGCCGGAAGTGGTAATGCAAATGGGCATTTTGGCAGTGCAACGCCGGAAGCATTTGTTTTGTCTAGTCAAAAGGTTACTGGAGAAGATTTAAGTGCAAAGATAAAGGTGGCGAGTGAAAAGGCTCAGACAAGACTACGCTTTGTAACGAAGTATGTGGATGATACACATTGGGGGTTCTTAGCTTACGATGGGGCAAGCGGATGGTTCTACCAGTATAAGAATGGAACAGCAGAAAGCTGGCCTTCGTTAAGTGGTCTTCCGGCCGTGAACAAAGAAGATGTGTTAAGTATTAGCACTTCCTATAAAGAAGATGGTCTTAACATTACAGTGGAAAATGAGACTACAAAACAAAGTGGGAAAGCTGTGGTAAATAATGAAAATGTTACAGCTTTGAAAACACAATCTGGAAAGATTGGATTTGGTGCCGGAAAATACAATCAGGAGTATACAGATATTTATTTCTCAGATGTGAAAGTGGGTGAGACTGCATACACAGACTACAGCAGTTGGACTCTGTACAAAGACCTTGCAGGTCAGGTATGGGAACCATCTGTGGAAGTACCGGATGGCGGAGATGGAGGCACAGATCCAGAACCACCTTCAGGTGAAGGGATAGCATGGATTGAACTAAAAGGTGGAAGTAAAAATGGTGGCGGACACGCCTATGGCGATGCGAGCAAAGCTGCACCGGTACTGCTTCTTGACAATGATAAGAAGATGGAAGAGTCAGGAGAACTTTCACTTGCTGTAAAACCAAGCGGTAATTGGGGAGTATTTTATACTTATGTAAATGATAATAACTGGCTGTATGTTGGATATGATCCGAGTAGTAAATGGTATTATCAGTATAAGCTGAATGGGGAAGAAAGCTATCCGGGAATCCCTGGTCTGCCGACGCCGGTAGAAGGAGAAGAACTTCAGATGTCTATCTCATTAAACAGAGAGACATTATCCGTGACGGTAAACGGAGTGACGCAGCGTGTGACAAATCAGTCATTGATCAAATTCAGCGAGCAAAATGCTGGAAAAGGTCGTTTTGGTGTGAAAACAAACGGTGCAACAACAATTTCTTTTGCCGACGTTAAATACGGAGAAGAAAACTGTATGGAAGACAAATGGGTATTCTGTGCAGAGCGTGATGGACAGAGTTTTAAGAAAACATATTCGAAACTTGTACCACTTACAGGTACTGTTACGGAAAAAGGAAAAGGTGCATTGGCTGATGCAACTGTTCGTGTGGGAAATAAGTCTGCAACAACTGATGCAAATGGAAAATATCAGTTTGACGGATTGGAGCTTGGGACTTATAACATGGCTGTTTCCAAACCAGGATATCAGGCGTTTTCCGGTGAAGTAAAAGTAGAAGATAAAGAGAACAATGTAAAAGATATAGAACTGGAATTAAAAGCTCCGTTGGATCTGACTAAATACGATTCGATTTCATCTGACGAGATGAAAGTATATATTGGAAAAGAGTTTCCGGTTGTTGCAAGATACCAGATGCTTGCAGATGGACAGGAGATTGCAGATACATATTTCCGTGGAAATGAGACAGAGTTGAATCAAGTGGCGATTAATGGTGTTTCTATTGTTCCGACAGTGAAAGTAAAAGAGACCACAGCTGATTCTAGAACATATGCGATGCATGTGGAGAAAGACAATATCAATTTGGATATGGATGTCAAAGTCAGCGTAAAAGAAAATGACCTGACTTGGGAAGTTGTAAAATTAGAAAAGGCAGAAGGATGTGCGAAAATCGCAACAATAGATGTTCCGGGACTCAACCTCCTGACTGTAGATGCAGTGGAGACAGGAGCGAACTTTGCAGGAGCAAAGACATCTACAACAACAACTGCTTCTGGAGATGTGTTTATTGATTTTAAAGATGGATTTGTACCATCTGAGACAGATGGATATTTGTATGGATTCCTGACAAATGAAAAATTAAGCGCAGGTCTTTACAGTAATTCCGAGATAGAAGGAGACAAACGTGTCATCCGCAATAATGGCGCAGATACAATGAGTCTTACAAGCTCTGCATGGTACTATGAATTAGGAGATAAAAACGGACAGAAGAATGCTTCAAAATACGATGCTTATCCGGTAAGTGAACTTCCGTGTACAAAAGTTGCAATCGCAGCAGATGCAAACGGCGATGAGACAATTGACTGGAATGACGGTGCACTTGCATTCCGTGATATCATGAACATTCCATATGGTTCAGAAAATATCAAAGATTTAGTAAACTATCGTATTGTTATGAACTTTGCAAGTATGGCATCGAACCCATACCATACAACAGCAGATAATATTAAGAAAGTATACCTTGCAACAGACGGTCTTCCACAGGCAGTTATGTTGAAAGGATACGGCAACGAAGGACATGACTCTGCAAACTCTGAGTATGCTGATATTGCAGAAAGAGAAGGCGGAGTGGAAGATTTTCAAGAGTTAATTAAGATTGCACATGACTATAATACTGAGATTGGTATTCACGTCAATGCACAGGAAATCTATCCAGAAGCAGCATCTTTCAATGAGAAGATGATTGAAGGAGCTTCAAGTTATGGATGGGGTTGGTTAGACCAGTCTGTGACAATTAATAAGCTGTGGGATTTATCAAGTCAGGCAAGATGGAAACGTTTTGTACAGTTGTATGACAGAATTAACAATACAGAGCACCTGAGTATTAAATGGCCGGAAGCTGTTAAAGACTCTCAGGGAACAGTAGATGCTTCAAAAGCGGAATTAAAGAAAGAAGCAGAATCGCTGGAAGATAATATGGATTTCATTTATCTTGATGTATGGTATCAGGATGCGTGGGAGACAAGAAGAATCGCAGAAGAGATCAATTCATTAGGATGGAGATTCTCTACAGAGTTCAGTGCACAGGGGGAATATGATTCTACATGGCAGCATTGGTCTACAGATGCAGCGTATGGTGGAGCAACTTCAAAAGGATTTAACAGTGATATTATTCGTTTTATCAGAAATGATCAGAGAGATTCTCAAGTATTGAATTATCCACAATTTGGTGGAACAGCAGACAATCCGTTACTTGGCGGATATCGCCTGTATGGATTTGAAGGATGGGGTGGAGATAAAGATTACGACAACTACATTCTTCAGACATTTAACCAGAACTTACCGACAAAATTCTTACAGCACTATTATGTGACAGATTGGGAGAATTACGAAGAAGGAAAGTCTCCGGTTGGAAACCATGAAAAACAGATCACATTGAGAAATGATAATGGCGATAAGGTTGTTGTCACAAGAAATGAAGAACAGCGTGATGATGAAAACATTGAGCGTACAATTACATTAAATGACAAGAAAGTATTAGATGATGTAACATATCTGCTCCCATGGACAGACAATCAGAATGGCAATGAAAAGTTATATCATTGGAATTTGGACGGTGGACAGACAACATGGGAACTTCCAAATGGATGGGAAGGACTTGCAAATGTTGTGATGTACGAGCTTTCTGACCAAGGACGTATCAATGAGACAAGCGTGGCTGTATCTGGCGGTAAAGTGACATTGGATGCAAAGGCTGCTACTGCTTATGTTTTAGTAAAAGGCAATGCGGCAGAAGTGAAAGAACTTGCAAATGATTTTGGGGAGTACGATTATGTGACAGATCCAGGATTCAATGGCTATGCAGCCGGTGAAAGATTATCTGCAGATGAGTGGTCAGGAGATATCAATGACAATGCAGTTGTAGTAGAAAAAGCAGACACAGGTGATCAGAGATTGGCATTTAACAGTCCTATGGATAGCGTATCTGTGACAACTACAATTTCAGGTTTGAAAAAGGGTACAGATTATGTAGCAGAAGTTTATGTGGAAAACAACAGTGATGCAAAAGCTTCGATTGAAGTCAATGCAGGAGAAAAGAAAGTTTCTAATTATACAGAGCGTTCGATTCTCAATAACTATGTAAAGAGTGACCAGAAGAACGGAAGCAAGATGCAGCGTATGCAAGTTTCCTTTACGGCAGAGAGCGAGACTGCACAGTTGACACTTTCCAGAGCTTATGGTGATGGCTCTACTTACATGGACGACATTCGTGTAGTGGAAAAATCTTTGAATAACTTCCAAAAAGATGGTGTGTTTAAACAAGATTTTGAGACAGTCGTACAGGGATTGTATCCATTTGTATTGAGTTCGGCTCAGGGAATCTCTGACCCGGTGACACATTTGTCTCAGAAAAATGAGCCATATACACAGGCAGGATGGGGCGGAAGACTTATTGATGATGTCATTGAAGGTGAATGGTCGGTGAAGCATCACGGAGCAAACACGGGCATTATTTATCAGACACTTCCACAGAATTTCCGCTTTGAGCCGGGTAAAGTGTACACGGTAGAATTTGATTATCAGTCAGGTCCGGATAAAGGATATGCAATGGTAATCGGTGATGGAACAACTTATACAACTCCGACAGAAGAAAATTGTCTTGCACAGGCGCGCGGCAAGAGTGAGCATGTGAAAATGGAAGTAGTCGGCAGCGGAAGCGGGCAGACATGGATTGGTCTTTATTCGAATGGAAAAGCCGGAAACACAAAGGTCGGCGAGACAGACTTTACATTGGATAATCTTGTAATCACAGAAGAGAAAGATGCAGTATCCGTTATATTGGAAAATACAGAACTTTACAAAGGTGAGACAGCAAAAATCTATGGCAATAATCTGGATCAGATTACATGGAAAACAAGTGATGACAAAGTTGCAGTGGTAGACAAAGAAGCGGGTGTTGTAAAAGCACTTTCAGCGGGAACAGCAACTTTGACAGCAAAATTGCCAAAAGATAAAGAAGTTACATTTGAGGTGAAGGTGGCAGACAGCGCTGTCATAGAGATTCCAAGGGAGGAATTGAAAGATATGACATCTTCTGCAAACACAGAGGAGACTCAAAGTGAGAATGCGGGAGCAATCAATGCTTCTGATGGAGACACATCTACAATCTGGCATTCAGGATATAGTGGAGGACAATTTGTAGTAAGCAAAGATAATCCGGCAGTTCTTACAGTAGATTTGGGAAAAGAATTGTCCGTAGATGGATTCAAATTCCAGCAAAGACCGTCAACAGCAAATGGTATAGTATATCAGTATCGCTATGAAGCGTTTGATGAGGCAGGAAATAAAGTTGCTTCCAGTGAGACAATTTCCGTTGATGATGCACAGAGAGCAGGCGGAAAGTGGATTACAAATATGTTTGAAGATGTCTCCGGAGTGAGAGATGCCAAGCGTATGGTAAGAACAATTAAGATTTACGTAGAAGAAGGAAAAGGAAACTTTGCGGCAATTGCAGAAGTAGTCCCACTTCGTATACAGAAGGTTGCAGAAACAGTAACATTAGATGATGCTACAATCAAGGCTGGCGAGAAAGTAAAACTGGAAGTAAAACATGAAGAAGGAACTATTTTGACAGGACTTGTATGGACTTCTTCGAATGAAAAGATTGCAAGAATCAATCAAAATGGAGTGGTCGTTGGAGTGGAAGCCGGAACAGCAACGATTACAGTTAAGAATGCGGCGGGATTAAAGGCGGAATGTACAGTGACAGTTATACTGAATACAGAAGTGTTAAAAGCTTTAATTGAAGAGTATGAGAAGTTGGATCTGTCTCAGTATCAAGATGGAAAAGAGAAGGAGACATTCATACAGGCATTGAAAAATGCAAAAGCAGTTATCAATACAGCAAAGACTCAGGAAGAGATTGATGCAGCGGTAAAAGCATTGCAGGAAGCGAAAGGTGCTTTGAAACCGATTGATAAACCACAACCATCTGTAGACAAATCAAAATTAGAAAAATTCTACAAAGAATGCCTTGCCTACTATAAAGAGACGAATCATTCAAAAGAAAATTGGGCAAAATATCAGGCGGTACTTGCCGATGTAAAAGCAATTCTTGAGAATGAAAGCGCAACACAGAATGATGTTGATAATGCATTGAAAGCACTTATAGATATTACAAAAGTAATGAACAAAGAGCTGGAAGATGCAGGTAAAGAGACAACAACACCACCAACACCAGATACAGGAGGAAATGGAGGAAATAACGGTAGCAACAACGGTGGAAATAATAGCGTGACAACCGGTGATATGACAACATGGGGAATGACAGCTGTTATAATGCTGCTGGCAGCAGGTGCGGTAGTTGTTGTGATCAAAAAAAGAAGCAAAATAAGTTAAATATAAAACATTATGTATACTAAATGACACGAATCATTTTTTTGATTCGTGTCATTTTATATAATATGATTATTTTTGTGGAAAATAATGGGAAAAATATGTTAAAAAGTTAGAAAGTGTGATATAGTGAAAAGTGTATATGTGCAAATTGCAAAAAAAAATGAGGAGGGTAGAGAAAGAATAGGAAAAAATGTAAAAATATTAAAAAGGAAAGGGAAATTATGAAAAGAAAACATTTGAGACGTGCTTTGGCAGGTGCATGTGCTGTAGTTGTGGCAACATCTGGAATGGCATTTCCACAAGCAAATGCACAGGAGAAGGAAACAAACAATAGTGAATTGAAACTGTGGTATAACAGTCCTGCAGCTGATAGCTATGATGGATGGGAAAAATGGTCTCTGCCAATAGGAAATAGTGGAATTGGTGCGAGCGTATTTGGCGGAGAGACAAAAGAGCGTATTCAGCTGAATGAAAAGTCATTATGGTCAGGGGGACCAAGTGACAGCAGAAAAGATTACAATGGAGGTAACTTAGTACAACAAGGAAAGAACGGAGAGACACTCAAAGAAATTCAAAAATTATTTGCGGAAGGGAATAACAGTGCCGCAAGTGCAAAATGTGATCAACTTACAGGTGTTTCTGATGATGCCGGAGTGAAAGGATATGGATATTATTTAAGTTACGGAAATATGTATCTTGATTTTGACTATGCTTCAAATGCTGAAGTCAGTAACTATGAGAGGTATTTGGATCTGAATACTGCTATTACAGGCTTGGAATACGACAAGGGCGGCACACATTACACGAGAGAGAATTTTGTGAGTTACTCTGACAATGTTCTTGTGACAAGATTGACAACAGATGGAGATGAAAAACTCAATCTAGATGTCAGTGTGAAGCCGGATAATGAAAAAGGTGGCGGAAGCAATAATCCACAGGAACAATCTTATAAGAGAGATTGGGAGACGACTGTAAAAGATGGGTTGCTCTCCATAGATGGACAGTTGAAAGATAACCAGATGCAGTTCAGTTCTCATACAAAGGTTTTAACTGAAGGAGGAAAGACGGAAGATAATAAAGATAAAGTAACAGTAAAAGATGCAAAGACTGTTACAATTATTACGTCTATCGGAACGGATTATAAGAATGATTATCCAGAATACCGTACAGGAGAGTCAAAGGAAGAAGTGTCAAAAAGAGTGAAAGCTTATGTGGATAAGGCTTCTGCAAAATCATATGATACTTTGAAAGAGGCTCATGTAAAAGATTATTCATCTATTTTTGGGCGTGTAAAACTTGATCTTGGACAGGTTCCATCTGAGAAGACTACCAATGAATTGTTAAATGCATACAAAGCTGGAAATGCTACGGATGCAGAACGTCGTTACTTAGAAGTGATGTTGTTCCAGTATGGACGTTATCTGACCATTGAATCTTCAAGGGAAACTCCAAAAGATGATGCGTCGAGAGCGACATTGCCATCGAACTTACAGGGAATTTGGGTTGGTGGAAATAATTCTGCATGGCATTCAGATTATCATATGAATGTAAACTTACAGATGAATTATTGGCCGACCTATTCAACAAATATGGCAGAGTGTGCAGAACCACTCATTGATTATGTGGATTCCTTGCGAGAACCGGGACGTGTGACTGCGGAAGTTTATGCGGGAATTAAGAGTGAAGAAGGTCAGGAAAATGGTTTCATGGCTCATACACAGAATAACCCATTTGGATGGACTTGTCCTGGATGGGCATTTAACTGGGGATGGTCACCGGCAGCAGTACCGTGGATTTTACAGAACTGTTGGGAGCACTATGAGTATACAGGTGACTTGGAGTATATGAAAGAAAACATTTATCCAATGATGAGAGAAGAAGCAATTCTCTATGATCAGATGCTTATAAGAGATGAAGACGGAAAATTAGTGTCATCTCCAAGTTACTCACCAGAGCATGGACCAAGAACAGAAGGAAATACATATGAGCATACTTTGATTTGGCAGCTGTATGAGGATACAATCAAAGCAGCAGAGCTTCTCGGCGTTGATAAAGATAAAGTTGCACAGTGGAAGAAAAATCAGGCTGATCTGAAAGGACCTATTGAGATCGGAGCAGATGGGCAGATTAAAGAATGGTATGAAGAAGAAAAACTTAACTATGATGCAAATGGGAATAAGTTAGGTGAAGGATATGGACACAGACATTTATCACATATGCTTGGACTGTTTCCGGGAGATTTAGTTGCACAGAACGAAGAGTGGATGGAAGCTGCGAGAGTATCTATGAATAATCGTACAGATGAAAGTACCGGTTGGGGTATGGGACAGCGTATTAACACATGGGCAAGACTCGGAGATGGAAATAAGTCTTATAAATTAATCACAGATTTGTTCAAAAAAGGAATTTTGACAAATCTTTGGGATACACATGCACCATATCAGATAGACGGTAACTTTGGTTATACATCAGGTGTAGCTGAGATGTTATTGCAGAGTAATATGGGATACATCAACCTTCTTCCGGCATTACCGGATGTATGGGCAGATGGAAGTGTAGATGGATTAATTGCACGTGGCAATTTTGAAGTCAGCATGGATTGGTCAGATGGTGCTGTAACAAGAGCTGATATTTTATCAAAGAATGGAGGAACAGCAACAGTTCAGATGGATAATGCATCTCTTGCAACAGTTGTTGATGAAGAGGGAAATGTTGTAGAACTGAAATCACTCAGCAAAGATAAGATTTCTTTTGAAACAAAAGCCGGAAAGACATATACAATCAAGAATGTTCCAAAATCTATTACTATTCCATCTGGTCTGACAGTAGAGCGTACTGTGGACGAAGGAATTGACCTTACATGGAATGCAATAGATGGAGAAGGTGTTAAATATAACGTGTATCGTCAGATTGATGGTGGAGATGTTCAGAAAATTGAAACAGGTCTTTCAGAGACAACTTATAGGGATACAGCGATTGATGAACACTTTGAAAACATTCAATATCAGGTGTCTGCGGTTGTAGGCAAAGAAGAATCTGAAAAAACGGAGAAAGTATCTGTGAGAGATTTAAGGAATATGGCGGGTATGATTGATAATGCAGATTCTCGAATTGTATACGAAGGCGGATGGGGAAATTGGACACAGCCAGAAGGAAACTACAATGATACCTGTCAGTTTATCAATTCACCAACGGGTGGAGAGACTGCGACTTTGGAATTCGTAGGAACCGGAATAGAAGTGATTACAGTTACCAATGCGGATAGAGGACTATATGAAGTATGGATTGACGGTAAGAAGGATAAGGATGTAGATACTTATTCAGCACAGACAAAACGACAAGTAAAAGTATATGAGAAAACGGACCTAGAATATGGAAAGCATACGATTAAACTGGTTGTTAAAAATGAAAAATCTGAATCCAGCAGAGGAACAAAGGTTGAGTTGGATGCATTTAAAGTGCTGGATAAGACAGCGGCGCAGCCAAGTGAAGTAAAAGTATCCAGCGTATCAGGAATTACGACTGTTGGAAAAGCAAACAGTACAGTTCAGATGAAAGCTGATGTACTTGCGGCAGCCGCAAAAGCAAGAAAAGACACGAAAGCGGAAGTGAAAGACCAAAGTGTTACATGGTCTTCGTCAGATGAAAGCATCGCAACAGTTGATGGAAATGGTCTGGTAACATTTAAAGAGAAAAATGGAACTGTGAAGATTAAAGCGGTATCGAATGCAGATACTTCTAAGTTCGGAGAACAAGAGTTTAAAGTGGCAATCAAGAAAGATGGAGAAGTCACAGAAACGATTGTAGAAGATGGAACAGTGCCGGCAAGTGGAACTGAGGGAACGAAAAATCCGAATATTACATGGAGTGAGCACGAGTGGAAAAACTGGGCTGGTGAACAGGAAAAACATCATGGTGGTACAAAGACAGAGTGTAAAACAGCAGGCGCCTATTTTGAACATGAGTTTACTGGAACAGGAATTGAAGTTTATGCCCAAAAACATGCGAATTTTGGAGCACTTAAAGTTTCTATTGATGGTGTAGACTGCGGAACAGTGTCTTTGAATGGATCAAGTACTGGAGACAATCAGCAACGCGTATTTGAAAAAAGAGGTTTAGATAACACGAAACACAAAATAAAATGTGAGATTGTTGAAGAGCGAGGAAAGGCAGAAGGAAATCTTGACTATCTAAAGGTAATTGCTCCAGCACAATCTGTCACAGTAGATAAAGCGAAATTACAGGAAGTAATCACAGCGGCTTCTCAATTGTCAGAAACAGCATACGACGAAGGGAAATGGACAACGTTCAAGAATGTATATAATGAAGCAGTAGCAGTCATGAACAAAGATAATGTGACAGACCAAGAAGTTAAAGACGCAGTGAAGAAATTGGAAGATGCGATGCAAGCGCTTGGAAAAGCACAGGCACCAGTTGTAGACAAAGAGCAAGGAAAAGCAGTCTTAGTGGAAAGCACTTCTGTTGCATTAAAATGGGATGACGTACGTGGAGCTACTTCTTATAAAGTTGTATACGGAGACAAAGAACTTTCAGCAAATGAGGAATATTTGAAAGTGACAGATCTGAGCCCTGCAACAGAATATACATTCAAAGTGTATGCGGTCAATGAAGGTGGAGCATCCCAAAAAGCAATTGAAGTGAAGGTGACAACAACAGCAAAAGAAGAGAATGTAGTTGTACCGGACGTAACGGATATTCAGAAAGTAATCTTAGATGGCTCTTCTGTAAAATTGACATGGAAAGCACCAAAAGAAACAGAAATAGGCGGATATATTATTTATGTCAATGGAGAAAATGCTGCTACAGTTGATACAGAAGAATATACGATGAAGAATTTAAAAGCAGGCGAGACATATGTTGTAAAAATCATTGCAGTAGATAAAAACAATAACCAATCACTGCCGACACAATTTTCATTTGTATTTAGTCAGGAAGAGGGACAGACAATTGTAGGAGTTGGAACACTTGATTCTGTCACAGTTGCTAAAGGAACAGCATTTAAGGATTTGAAACTTCCAGAAAAAGTTACTGTTACATTAGAGAAAGTAAGATTAGATGCGGAACTTGCAGTAAAATGGACTGAGGGCAATTATAATGGAGATGTAGCAGGAACTTATACATTAGAAGGAACACTTCAATTGACAGATGGCATTCAGAATCCGAAAGATATGAAGGCAGAAATAAAAGTGATAGTGGAAGACTCCTCAACTCCAGATCCGGATCCAAAGCCAGATCAAGCGGATAAGAAAGCTTTGAAGATTAAACTTGATGAAGTGAATCGATTTACAAGTGAGCTGAAAGAGAGTGTATACACGAAGAAGTCAATTGATGCATACAAAGAAGAGTTAAAGACAGTTCTCTCAGATGCACAGGCTGTATATGACGATAAAGAGGCAACACAAGAGGAAGTGAATAGTGCTGTTTCTAATCTTACACGTAAGTTTGAAGAAGCAAAAAAACTTCTGAAAAAAGTTGACAATCCAACACCGGAAAAGCCAGACAATACAAATAAAGACAAAACGGATAAAAATACACCAACTACAGGAGACAACAATTCCTATTTGTGGTTAATGTTATTTATGTTGGCTTCAGTTGGAACCGTCGGTATTGTGAGCAGACGTAAAAGAACAAATTAAATTCATTAATATGGGCTATCAGTTAATACGGATTTTTAGCCCATTCATTTCAAAATAGAAATCTCCCGTAGAATTCAATGCTTTTTAGCATCTTGTTTTCTACAGGAGATTCTTTTTTGTGGGAATACGGCAGCATGTAGCACTACAGGTTTCTTTGAAAAAATATCCACAGCATCTTTTTGAAGCTGTTTCATATTCACATCCTTTGTCATATCAATTTTCTCCTTTCAATTACGGTGTGATTCTATATCTATTATAATTATAAAAAGCATACATTACAATCATTTTGAGAGGAGAGATACTATGTGCAATTATGCCTATATACGTGTATCCAGTAGAGAGCAAAACGTTGCAAGACAGGTAGAGGCTATGCTGGAGATTGGCATTAAAAAAAAGGATATGTTTATTGATAAACAGTCAGGAAAGGATTTCAATCGAGAAAAATACCAAAAATTGTTAAGAAGATTAAAAAGTACAGATGTTGTCTATATCAAATCAATTGATCGACTTGGAAGAAATTATGAAGAAATTATAGAACAATGGAAAGTGATTACAAAAGAAAAAAATGCCGATATTTTTGTATTGGATTTTCCGCTTTTAAATACAACAAACCAAGTTGGCGGTGTTACCGGAAAGTTTCTTGCGGATTTGGTTCTGCAAATTTTATCTTATGTTGCCCAGATTGAAAGAGAAAATATTAAGCAAAGACAGGCGGAAGGGATTCGAGTCGCAAAAAGAAATGGTGTAAGGTTTGGCAGACCTGAAAGAGAAATACCAGAAGAGTTCGATCAGATTTATGAGCTTTGGAAAAATGAAAAAATAAGTAAAAGAGAGGCTGCCAGACAGCTCCATACAAATCATAATATGTTTTCAAATTGGATTAAGCGACAGGAAAAAATAGTAGTTGAAAAGTAAAAATTTAAAAAGATGGAAAAAATTGGTAAAAATAGTAGACATTTTTTCCCACAACTATTTTTAATAAAAAATGAGAAAAATTGGTATGTTTACTTCTTATTTAGCATACTATCACATCTGGAAGAAAATGTCTGCTTTTTATACCAAATACATTTTATGAATAAGAGATAATATATAGGGACTTATATATATTTTCTCTTTGAGCAAAACAAACCTATCTAAATCCTGTTTTGAATGAAAATGTATTTATTTTTTTGAAATAAAATAAACCTGAATATAGTCAGGTTTAAAAAGGAGAAAAAATATGCAATTAAGTGTCACTACAGATTATGCAATTCGGGCGACTCTTTACCTGTTAAAAAAAAGAGGAATTGTTCGGTCTTGTGAATTGTCAGAGGAATTAAAAATCCCCAAGAACTATATTCTGAAAGTTACTAAAAAACTGGAAGAGGTTGGAATTGTAAAATGTTATCAAGGGAAAAAAGGTGGAATTGAAATTATAAAAACAGCGCAGGAAATTACTCTTTGGGATGTGATTGAGGCGACAGAAAACACAACGAAGATTAATAGGTGTTTGGGACGAGAAGGCTATTGCAACAGAGATGAGAGAAGTTCCTGTCCGGTGAGAAAAGTTTACTCTGTATTACAAGAAGCTATGGAAGAGAGGCTGATAACTATAAAAATGAAGGATTTGATGAATGATGAAAAATCTAAAAATGAAAGGGGAAATGAAATTGAAAGTGCGTAAGAGACTCAAAATGTTGGTTGCGCTAGTCTTGATATTCAGTATCCTTTGTGCGGATAGTAATGTGAGTTTGTATGCGAATGACAGTCAGGAAACAGAAGCTGTGGAAGAATCGTTTGCAGGGCAAGCCGATGCTCAAACAGTGACAGAAGATACAGCTTCAGAAGATGCGGTTTCAGAAGAAGTGGTGTCGGAAGAAACAGTTTCAGAAGAAGTAAGTGCTGAAGAGACATCGACAGAGGAAGCGGACTATTTTGAAGTGGATTTGAATGAGGCGGCTGTGGCAGATAGAATCCAACCAAGACTAGAAACGAACTATCAAGATGTTTGTATGGGTGGTGGGTCTGAGATTAACAATGGAGACGATGGAAAGCCTAATTGGAATGATACAGGAAAACCAAGCCAGGATCCTAAATTGGAAAAAAAATATTGGGACTACACACCCCCTAATGGGAAAAATCCTTACACTACATTTATAGATGAACAACAATTGATTAATGAGATGTGGCCGAAGAAAGGTGAGGCGGCCAATAAGGAAAGGTTAAAAGATGCAGTTCTTGAGCCAGAATACAAATGTTATTATGGAAACCCTTTGAATGGATACGGAAAGCATGTAAACTACCCGAAGGATCAATATGTAAAATATAATGCGGATTGGACGCAAAATATTTCTTGGGAGGGTAATGCTACACCATATGCAGGAGTTTATAGTGGACAAAGAACAGGATATGAGGGAAATTATATATAAGAGTAGAAATGGATGGAAAAATCCTTTTACAATTGTAACTCGTTCGGTGATTGATATAGCAGATAAGAGCGAGTTTTATATTAATGCACCCACAATACCGGGCGTATATGATATGACATCTGGTAAGGCTGAACTTATAGTGAATCAAAACAATATTATGTATGAATTTCGGGCTATAGATGGGGGGAATGTAAGTTATAGTGGAAGGTTTCCAGTTCTTATGGGAAAATTTGAATTAACAATCCAAACACATGGAAATAAAGAAAAATTCCGACTACCTGGGAGAGTTACAAAAAAAGTAGATGTTTTACCGAAAGGGTACAAAATACAATTTAAAAAGAAGTTTGATGGGAATGATTCTACAGAAATAAGTGACAGTGAATGGGGGTGGGGAAGACCTACTGAATTTGATCAAGAGGTAAAGCAAAAATTTGGAAAGGATATGTATTTAGAAAATAAAACATATGAGATACCAATTCCGAATTATGATCAATCGAAATATATTTTTGAAGGATGGGAAGTATCAGAAGAATATGTAACGAATAATTATCAGACTGCACTAAAAACCATTCAGTTGTCTGATGCAGATAACAATAAAAAATATGAGTATAAACCAACTGCTGTCGGTCGGAATGCATGGTTCGTTCTAAATTCTACTCTTACTGCCAAATTTCGTACTCGTAAAACAGATACAATAAATGTAGTAGATCGAGTAATTAATGGTAATGAGGTGGATGAAGCAGTTAGTGTTAACCCTACAAGTCAAACAGTAACAGAACAATTGACGACAGCTCAAACATTCAGTACTTTTATAAAATCTGGATATGCGTATGAATTTGTAGGTTGGAGTGATACACAAGGTGGATATAATAATTTAGGAACAACTAATACATATACTCCTACAGTTGATTTTAATACACAAACTGAGCAAAATAAAAACACTACTTTGTATGCTACATATCAGCCCAAAGATTATAATATAACTTTTAATGCAAATGGTGGGCAACATAATAGTAATTCTAGTTTAAAAACTACAACGCAAAACGCAAGATATTATAGTACTGTTCAACTAACTAAGAACCCATTTGTAAGAGAGGGATATATTTTTAAAGGGTGGTCAAAAACACAAAATAGTAAAAAAGTGGACTATGCTGACCAAGATAATGTGTATAATTTGCCGATAAATGGAAATAAGACAGACCCTAATAATAACTTTCCTGAAAATACTGTTCTTTATGCAGTATGGGAGCGTGATGTTGCTAGTGTAAATATTGAGAAATATAAAGATGGTGTTGTAATGAATGGAAGCACAAAAAACTCATTTGTTCAAGATTTCTATATAAATGGAAGTACAACAAAATATAATGGAGCTGAAATTATACGTTATTATTTAGATGTAGAAGTAGATGGCGTTACAGATTTAAGTACATTGAAAGCAGAAAACTTTAATGTAGTTTGGGAACGAAAAAAGCAAAATGAAAGCAACTTTATAAAACAGCCATTGGACTCTCAAAATCCTTTTTTAATTGCGTTAAAAAGTCAATTGGGTGGAACGAAGCAGAAAGTATTTTGGGATTCTGAAAAAAAACAGTGGTTTGCACCATTGATTTTGAAACTTAGTAATGGTGTATCGTCAGAAACTGTAGCGGGAGAATACAGGGTGAACGTTGCTTATAATGATCCTAATGCTACAAAAAAAGTTGCAACAGAACAAGAGTTTTATAATGGCACTAATACGTATGGGTGGACAATGAGTGCTGAAACAACAATTGTTCGTGTTATTGATAACATTGACAAAATGGTTTCAATTCCAGCAACAGCAACCTTACATGATGAAAAAGAGCAACAAGCAGATGGAAGTGTAAAAGAAGTAATTAAATCAAAAGATTTAGAAGTGAAAGTAAAAACACTTGCACATAAGGTAAATGCAACTGAAGAAGAGGATAAAACTGGTGATTATGACTGGTCAACACCAAGTACATCAAGGGATGGAGTAACATCCAGTGATTATAGAGGAGGTGGTCATAAAGAGTATGTTATCCAGAAACCATATAAAGTTACGGCTGAGTGGAACGAGACTTTAACTTCAGAATCTAAGCATTCAATAACGGGTGTTAAAATGTATAAATCAGGTACAATTTCAGAGGAAATAGATAAGAATGCCGAATTTAAACTAGATGGTTCACCTGATAATAAAATATTGTACTCATTTTATCTAAAAGGGGATAAGCCTAGTGACTTACCATATGGGACAACATTTAAAGGAGTTATAACCTTTAGATTTACAAATATATAAGGTGGTCAGCGTAATAAATGAAATCACACAACTCCAAATGTTGTATGTATGCTTCAAATAGAACTAAAATGCTCTTCTCATTTTAAAATAAAGGTATAAACATGCTGTTGATACTTTAGGAAATACAGTTTTAGGGTGTGATTCATTTTAAGCGATCAAATATTAATTGACAGGGAGGTAGGACAATGAAGCTAAAAAGGCTATTCGCAGTACCACTGCTTGCAACACTTCTTTGTACGGTTTCCCCTGTACATGCTCAGGAAACACAAGGAAGTGGAGAGACAACCGTTGGTTATCAGACATCTACAACGGTTGAGATTCCAAGTGGAGGAAAAGAGAATGGGAAGGGAAATATAAAAACAGGAGACAGTGCAGATCTGGGGAAAGGACTGGTATTGTTCGGGTTAAGCGGTTCTTTTCTGATCTTCCTCTTCGCAAGAGAACAAAAGAAAAAGAAAGAGGAACTAGTTCTGTAGAAGTCAAGGAACAAACATGGGAAATCCATCCCCTTTTATGAAAACGGATAGAACAAAACATAAAATGTAAATTTGGTAAAAGGAGAAAAAATTATGAGAAAAAACATGAAAACATTAGGAGCACTTGCATGTGCAGGAGTATTGGGATTGGATAAAAAATAGTATGGTAAAAAGATTTTTGAAATTGAAAAGTGAAAGGAGGATTGCAGGTGAAGAAAAAAATAGTGAGTGTATTTATGGCTTGCTTGCTGTTCATTCTTGGAGTGTTTCAAATTGAAGAAAAGAAATTGGATGTAAGTGCTGCGACAAGAGCAGGACGCCCATTGACGTGGGAAGCGGATGAAACATGGGGAAAAGCAGATGATAATAGGTTTCCCAATTATATGGGAGATGGAGTGACAGCATATCCTTATGGAGTACAAGATGTGACGGGGACTCTTTACGATTGGGAGTACAAAGGAACTGCATATGACGGGACATTATGGAATGCCAAATCAGGTCCAGCTAAACGAGGAACATATACTTATAAATGGAATATAAGAGGAATATGGATGCCGGAAAAAAAGTTTGTGATCATTGAGCAGGGAAGCGGGGACTTGACAATGGAGTCTTGGGTCTTGGGAGAAACACCGAAAAGCCCCGTTTTTACGAATAATACCAATACCAATGTACAGGAAACCTATACTTACGAAGGAAGAGATGGGACAACGTATGGACCATCCGATCAGCGACCGACGGCTGTTGGAAAATACAAGGTTACGGTAAATGTGGGGGATGATAAAGATTTATATTATTATAGATACAGTAGGACAGCAGAGTTTGAGATTACTGAGAAAAAGGCAACTTTAACTTACCAGTCATCAGATGAAACGCTGGGGACAGTTACAAGGGCAAGTGAGCAGGTAGAGGAACATTCCGGCAAACCACAAGGTTCTACAGCGCAGCCTAAAATGGGAGTCTCATTTAAGATGTGGACTAATAAGGATGGTCTGCTTGTTTCCAAAAATCAAACATATGTACCTCAAAAATATATGACAAAGTTTGTAGATGCAACCTATATTGCAACGTTTGAGGCAAAAACCTACAAAGTTCTCTTTGATTCCAATGATGGAACCAATCAGACAAAAGAACAAACCATGAAATATTACACGGCTGCGGACCTGGAGCCGAATACCTTTACAAGACCGGGATATGTGTTTGAGGGGTGGAGTACAACAAAAGACGGTGAAGTGCAATACACAGATGGTCAGAATGTTACAAATCTTCCAATTGAGCTATATAATGCGGAACAGGATGTGACCCTTTATGCAAAATGGAGACCGGATACATACACCATTACCTATCAGGATTCTGACGGCAGTGAGTTCGGCTACTGGAAAGACTCGAATAAGGTAGTGAGAGAATACGATGGAAAGCAGACAGTGACCCTGCCAGCAACGGATAATATCCATAAGACAGGATATGTATTTGTTGGATGGGTAAGTGATGGAGACAGCAGTGGAACCGTCGTGACAGAGATTCCGGCAGGAACAACTGGGAATAAGGTGTTCAAAGCAAAATGGAAATCAAGTATTGCAATCAAGAATGCACAAGATACGCTCCTATTTGGGAATGAGTTTGGACTGAGTTCGTATGTGGATGTAACAGTTGACGGTCAGATTCATAAAGGACAGGAACTGGTAAGATTTTATTTTGAGTTACCAGAGGATTCTGTCAGTGGTGATAAAAAAGGAACAGCGGAGAACCTTAAAAAGTTTAAGGTGGTATGGGAAAGAAAGACCCAGGAGACCAAAGGACAGTGGAGTCAGATTGAGAGCTCAGACGGTTATATCACAGGGATGGATAAGGATGGTCAGAGTAAGATAAGTGTGCTGTGGGATGAAGAGAAACAGCAGTATTTCGCCCCATTGCTGATGAAGGAAAATCAAACCGAAAATCAATATGAGGGAGAATATCGTGTTTCTATCGCATACGATACCGATGGAAAAGGTGCAGTGACAGAAAGTCATTGGGCTAGTAATAGGGAATGGTTCGCTGACAGTTCCGAAAGTAAAGTGAGAGTTGTTGAGACGTTTGATGCGGTGATATCGATTCCTTCAGAAGTAAGGCTGGAAGAGACAAAGGAAATGGTAAATGGGCAGGAAAAAGACATTATCCGTTCAAGGGATGAGACTGTGACGGTAAAAACACTTGTGCACAAAGTGGATGCAACACAGGAAGAGGATGCAGCAAGTGGAGATTATTTGTGGATGACTCCCCAATCGGTTCAGGGAAGCCAAAGCACTTATGAGGAAGGTGCAGATGATTTGTATAAAGTGAATTACAATTTCCAAGTAGAAGCGTCCTGGAGTGGAGAGATGACTTCGTCGACCTATGGAACAGCGATTCAGGTAGATCTGTATAATGCGGATACTCATCAGGTAGATAATCAACTAAGGGGAGCATTTCAATATGATGGAACAAGAAGAATAGAAGGGAGTAAGAAAGTATTTAGTTTCTATCTAAAAGGAGAGAATCCGGGTGCTCCAAAAGGCACTGTGTTTCACAATGTAATAACTTTTCAAATTTCTAAAGGGGCTGTCGGTTAATGCCAATTTTTAGGCTCTAAATCTTAAAATACGAATC
>MJGMH1__coassemble_2229_pt1 | contig 19858 bp, 18 predicted proteins | sample MJGMH1__metabat2_high_PE_009 | metagenome-assembled genome bin MJGMH1 | reverse complement strand
ATCAGTTCTGCTCAATGTAACTAATGACATGTCTTATGTCAGTTTTTTCAGTTTAGTTATAAATATGATAAAATCTTGTGCTACTTTCTCTTCTTGGTCTGTGCGGCACTCCTCTTCCCTCCTTACATTTAGGGACAGGGATAGATGCAATTTAGGGACACCACTTTTTTCAATCGGGGACGTAGTTAAATTCAATTTTACTACGTCCCCAATTGATTAAAATTCAAATTTTTTCTCAAAATATGTTTTTAAATCTTCAATCTTAACTCGTTCCTGTTCCATAGTATCTCTATCACGAACAGTAACCGCTCCGTCTTCTTCTGATTCGAAATCATATGTAATACAGAACGGTGTTCCGATTTCATCCTGACGACGGTAACGTTTTCCAATATTTCCGCGATCATCAAATTCACAGTTATAATATCTTGACAACTGTGCAAATACTTTCTCCGCACCTTCGTTTAATTTCTTAGACAATGGAAGTACACCAATCTTGATCGGAGCAAGCGCCGGATGGAAGTGAAGTACTGTACGAACATCTCCACCTTCTAATTCTTCTTCATCATAAGCACTGCAAAGGAATGCAAGTACCATACGGTCTGCACCAAGTGACGGCTCAATAACATATGGAATATATTTTTCTTTCTTCTCATCGTCAAAATAAGTCATATCCTGTTTTGATACTTCCTGATGCTGTGTTAAGTCGTAATCTGTTCTGTCTGCGATTCCCCACAGTTCTCCCCAGCCAAATGGGAATAAAAATTCTACGTCAGTCGTAGCCTTGCTGTAGAAGCAAAGTTCTTGTGCAGAATGGTCTCTCGCTTTGATTTCTTCTTCTTTAATTCCAAGTGATTTCAACCAGTCAAGGCAGAATTGTTTCCAGTATGCAAACCATTTCAAATCCGTTCCAGGTTCACAGAAAAATTCTAATTCCATCTGCTCAAATTCTCTTGTCCGGAATGTGAAGTTCCCCGGTGTGATTTCATTACGGAATGATTTACCGATCTGACCAATACCAAATGGAATTTTCTTTCTGGATGTACGCTGTACATTTTTAAAGTTTACAAAGATTCCCTGTGCAGTCTCCGGTCTTAAATATACTGTATTTTTTGCGTCTTCTGTTACCCCCTGGAAAGTCTTAAACATCAGGTTAAACTGACGAATCTCTGTAAAATTGTGTTTTCCACATGTCGGACATGGAACATTGTGCTCTGTAATCCAAGCTTCCATCTGCTCTTTTGACCACGAATCCACACTTTCTGTCAGTTCGATTCCATTTTCTTCCGCAAAACTTTCAATCAACTGGTCTGCACGAAATCTCTCTTTACATTCTTTACAATCCATAAGCGGATCACTGAATCCTCCCAAATGTCCGGAAGCCACCCATGTCTGTGGATTCATCAAGATTGCACAATCCACACCTACATTATATGGATTTTCCATGATAAATTTCTGCCACCATGCTCTTTTCACATTGTTTTTCAATTCCACACCAAGGTTTCCATAATCCCATGTATTTGCAAGCCCTCCGTAAATCTCAGATCCCCGATATACAAATCCTCTTGATTTCGCAAGTGCTACAATTTTTTCCATTGTTTTTTCCATCTTATTCATTCCTCTCATTTCGAATTTCTTAATGTGTTTCATTATACCGTTAAAGTGCTGATTTTTCAACCCTCTTTCCTAAGCCCTCAGGAAAGCAGGCACATTTCCAAAATTTCTAGTGATTTAAATCGTTTATCCACATACATTCCCGTATATTGTTTCATAATCTTTCCAAGCTGTTTCAGCACCTCATCTGACACAACAAACGTATACAGTTTCTCAATCGTAGAAGTTACTACATACTGCATCGTATAAAGAGTCGAACTATTGATCAGGATTCCATCAGACACTGTACACCTGCACTTTTCACATACAATCCCTCGATTTCTGCTGCTGAACAAAACACCTTGCTCCTGCGTACCGCACCCTGTACAGTGAAACACATCCGGATACTCTCCGTTTACAACCAGCGTCTTCAATTCGAATATGTACCTCACTAGTTCTCTCGGAATCTTATTTGAAGATAATGCCCGCAATGTCTGATACAAAAGCCTTAGCATCTGCCGCTCGTCATTGTGTTCTTTCGTATAATAATCGGCAAACTGCATAAAATAAAATCCATAGTAAGCCCCCTCTAAATCCGTTGCAAGTTCCATAAAATAATTGGAAATGTTTGCCTGCATCAGATTATAGGAACTTCTTCCCTCATACAAAACGAATTCGCCAAAAGAAAAAGGATTCGTCGCGCCAAGAAGATGGCTGTTCTGTCTTCTTGCCCCTTTTGCGAACGCTGAAATCTTTCCTTTTTCTTTTGTCAAAATCACAATTCTTTTATCATTCTCACCGATAGGTGATGCGGACAGTATCATCCCCGTCACTGTTACTGACTGACTCAAGTGTTCTCTCTCCCACGTTTCTATTTTTCGGCTGCACACAGGAATATTCCTCTTTGCCAATTCCCTTGTAAGACAAATAATCTGTCACGCAGCCTGTCTTTGTAAATGTTTCCCACCAATCTGTTTTCGTCATGAAAAACCCCTCCTTTGTGCTTCTAACATTAGGATTTCCCATTCGACCGTTTCCATACTGAGACTATCTGCCAGTTCTTTTTGCGCCGCAACCCCTTGACAAGTCTATTCTTCCTCGTTTTTATATCCAAAATTCTGAATCAAGAAGTCACTGTCTCTCCAGTCTTTCTTCACCTTCACCCACAACTGCAAGTTCACCTTGCAATCCAAAAGACGCTCAATCTCAAATCTGGCGGTACTTCCTATCTTCTTTAACATGCTTCCCTGTTTTCCGATGATGATTCCTTTATGTGAATCACGCTCACAAATGATCGTTGCATTGATGTCCATCACTTTCTTTCGCGCTTTCATACGGTCAATCGACACTGCAATTCCATGCGGAATTTCCTCATTCAGACAGTGCAGCGCCTTTTCACGAATCAATTCCGATACAATCTGGCGCTCCGGCTGATCTGTAACCGTATCCTCATCATAGAACTGTGGACCATACGGCAGATACTGCAAAATCACTTTCACAAGCTCATCTGTATTCTCCCCGCTTCTTGCCGACACCGGAACAATCTCCGCAAAATCATATATTTTACGATATGCATCTATAAACGTCAGCACTTCTTCTCTTTTTACCATATCTACTTTATTAATTACCAGCACAACCGGCGTCTTTACTTTTTTTAACTGGTCTGCGATGTGTTTCTCCCCTGCCCCGATAAAGGTAGACGGTTCCACAAGCCAAAGTACGACATCGACTTCATTCAATGTCCGCTCCGCCACATTCACCATATATTCCCCAAGCTTATTTTTCGCCTTGTGGATTCCAGGTGTATCCACAAAGACAATCTGACCTTCCTCCGTTGTCAAAACGGTCTGGATTCGATTTCTTGTTGTCTGCGGTTTGTTCGATGTAATCGCGATCTTCTGTCCGATCAGATAATTCATCAATGTAGATTTCCCTACATTCGGTCTTCCGATCAATGTTACAAAACCTGATTTATAATCTGCTCTCATAGCTTCTCCTATCTGTATATTTTCCGCTGCTTGCACGGCTAAACTCCTCACTTATAACTGAACTGTTAAAATAAACTTTTTGTCTCTTTAAACAAGCTCTTCTGCTCCTCAATTTTCTCTTCACTTCCGATTACGCAGATCTGATTGCTTCCAAGAACTGCCTCAACCACTTCCGCCAGCGCCCGGATATCCTCTTCGTTTGCATCCAAAATCTGCGCTCTCTCTTCTTCGATCATCTGTGCCGTCACATGATTCATATAAAGATTCATAGAACGCTCTCCTTTTAATGCCGGAGTCATCGGCTGATCAATATTGCTGATCGTTCCGATAATATATTTCGTCATGTCCCGTTCTCCTACTGAGAATTGTCTCAGATATTCTGACACACCCTCGTAAATCTCATTTGTCTTTTCCAGATTCGGATCGCGATAAGACACAAAGTAACCATCTCCGATTCTTGTGAAATTACTCATGCATCCATATGCGCCGCCTTTTACACGGACGTTCTGCCACAGATAATCATAACTTAAAATCACTTTCAAAATCTGGAGAGCTCCAGTATAAGAAGCTCCACCGTCAATAAAGTTTCCTGCGCGAGCTACATACTGTACTTTGGACGATGTCTTAAATCCTTCATTTTTCTTTTCACAGTGAATCACACAAGGCTGCCCCTGTACAGGCTCCGTAAATAATTTCGCCTTCAATTCACTCACAAGCTTTTCCAAACCTTCCATTCCTTCTCTTGCAGCCGTGTAACTTACCATCATATTTTCCGGACGGAACAGTAATTTCGTAAGTGTCTGCAGATTCTTTATCAAAGTATCTTTCTCTTCCTCAAAATGCTCTTCAATCTGTTTTACAAGCTCATAGTATCCGATTCCTGATGTCAGGTCTTTCAATTTTGACAACGGAGATGCATACGACATTGCACGCAGAGCCGCTGTTGTATGTCCGGAAGACTGAAAACGCATCTGCAGTCTTGATTTTGCCATGGAAAGAATCTCTTTCAGACGTTTTTCATCTATCAGTTTCGACTCTGTTAAAATCTCCTGCATCATACGAAACGCAACCGGAAGTTTTCCATATAAGGCTTTTGTCTTGATCTCAAACGTTGCCCTAAATTCTTTTTCTTTCACTTTTTCTACATTCGGATACAATTCAAGCGACGTCCCGATACCACCTGTGTGTACATTGATCTCATTGAACAACTCACCATATTCATAGTTATTTGTGTCAATAATCCCGAGTACCGCCTGCAAAATTCCTGCATACGGAAGCATTTCTTCTGATACTCCTGACAGATCGAACAATAAATCCACATATCCGATTCCATTTGTCTCAATCTCGTGATAAATAACCGGCGTGCCGTCAAAATCCAGTACTTCATTATAAATCGGCGCAATCTCACGGCTGATATCTTCTCTTCTCAGCACTGGAATCTTTTCCAAATCTTCTGCTGCCGACGGCTCTTCCTGATACTGCTGCAATTGTTTCGTATCCCGTACCATTTTTTCAACTTCTTCGTCACTCAATCCTTCTTTATAATTCTGCAGTTTTTCTTCCAGCTCTCTGTCCATTCTTGCAGTTCGCCCTTTTTCCGGTTTCACTACAACAATCGCTCCATGTGTGTTGTCAAGCAGATATTTCTGGATTAACTTCTCAAAATATCCGTTCTCTATATTTTCCTTCAGGAATTCAAATGTCTCAATTGCCTCCACATGAATAAATGGTTTCTCATCATCATACAGCCAGCTGTCAAAAATCTGAAGTCCATACATCAACCCTTTTGGATAGTTTCCAAAATCAGCCTCACGATAACGGAATTCATGATAATTGATACCTGCTTCCAGCGCCTTCGTATCCATTCCCTTTTTCACGATCTCTGACAATGTTCGTTCCACAATAGAAAGAAACTCTTCTTTTTGCTCCAAATTTGCATTTTTCGCAATAATCGAGAAAATCGGCTGATAAATTCCATTGTCATACGATCCCATAATATCTTTTCCGATACCGGCATCCACAAGCGCCTTCTTAAGCGGTGCGCCCGGTGCAGATAAAAGTGCATAGTCCAAAACCTGAAATGCCAGATACAATTCGCGGTCAAGACTTGTTCCGATTACTTTATTGTATGATAAATAAGTATTATCCTCCTCCGACTCGTCACTTGCGATTGAATATTCCATCTCAATCTCTTTTACAGTATCAAATGGAGCCTGCTCTCTGATTGCAGAATCAATCTGCAGTGTATCAAACTTCGACAGATACTCCCGATCCAGCCATTCCAGCTTTTCTTCCATATCCATGTCGCCATACAGATAAATATAGCTGTTGGACGGATGATAATATCTGCTGTGAAATTCTAAGAACTGCTCATACGTAAGCTCTGGAATCACTTCCGGGTCTCCGCCCGACTCATTCGCATAAGAGGTATCTGGAAAAAGCGAATTCAGGATCACACGGTCAAGTACTCCCTCCGGTGAGGAAAATGCTCCTTTCATCTCATTGTACACCACCCCATTATAAGTCAGCGCATCCTCTTTTGATTCCAGATTATAGCTCCATCCCTCCTGACGGAATATCTCATCATACTCATAAATATTCGGATAAAACACCGCATCCATATAAACATGCATCAGATTTTGAAAGTCCTTTTCATTGCAGCTTGCCACCGGATAGACCGTTTTGTCCGGGTAAGTCATCGCATTCAAAAATGTGTTCAACGATCCTTTCACAAGCTCTACAAACGGATCTTTTACCGGAAAATTTTTTGACCCGCACAGCACCGAATGCTCCAAAATGTGCGGAAGTCCTGTACTGTCCTCCGGAGGAGTACGAAACCCAATCGTAAACACCTTATTTTCATCATCATTTTCCATCAAAAGCACTCTCGCTCCGCTTTTTTTATGGCGCAGCAAGTAACCTTCTGACTTCAGATCTTTCAATTCTTTTTGCTGTATCAGCTCGTAGTTTGTCATTACATTTATGTTCATATATTTCCTCTTTTCTCTGTTATAAGCTTTTATTTTTAGTCTTCCCATATATTTCTATTGTAACACAAAAAGAAGAACATCGTAAACTTAAAGTTTACGATGCTCTTTTCCCTTATTTTTTCATTCTCAACACCAGCAGTGTCCCGAGCATTAACGCAATACCAATCGGCAGCGCAATCCATGCACTCTGCACAAATCCGGCAATAATATAAGTCACAAACGATACCGCTGCAGCTGTCATCGCATACGGAAGTTGAGTAGACACGTGATTTACATGGTCACACTGTGCACCTGCCGATGCCATGATCGTCGTGTCAGAAATCGGCGAACAATGATCTCCACAGACCGCACCAGCCATACATGCTGAGATAGAGATAATCATCAGTTCATGGTTCGTATTTGCAAAAATCGCAACTACGATTGGAATTAAAATACCAAAAGTTCCCCATGATGTCCCTGTCGCGAATGCAAGGAAGCATCCAATCAAGAAAATGATCGCTGGCAGAAAGTTCATCAATCCCCCTGCGAACTGCTCTACTGTCGTTGCAACAAATTCTGCTGCTCCAAGACTGTCTGTCATCGCTTTTAATGTCCACGCAAATGTCAGGATCATGATTGCTGGCACCATCGCCTTGAATCCTTCCGGAATACATGACATACAATCCGAGAAATTCAATACTCTGCGTACCACATACAATGCAATCGTTATGATTAGTCCGAAAAAGCTTCCAAGCACAAGACCTACAGATGCATCACTGTTTGAAAATGCCTCCACAAATCCTACTCCATCAAAAAATCCGCCTGTGTAGATCATTCCGATGACACAGCACACAATCAGTGAAAGAATCGGAATCACCAGATCAATTACCTTTCCATTATGATTCACAACACCTTCAGATGCATTTTCATAAGGACGTCCTTCTGTTGTATAGAGATCACCTTTCAACGCATTCATCTCATGTGTTCTCATTGGACCGTAATCTGCTTTGAGCAATACGATTCCAATCATCATCACAATTGTAAGAAGTGCATAAAAATTATATGGTATCGCCTGCATAAAGATTGAAAATCCATCTTCCCCTTCTACAAAACCTGTCACCGCTGCTGCCCACGAAGAAATCGGTGCAATGATGCAGACCGGAGCCGCTGTTGCGTCGATCAAGTAAGACAACTTTGCACGAGACACATTATGTTTGTCTGTTACCGGACGCATCACACTCCCCACAGTCAGACAGTTGAAATAGTCATCAATAAAAATCAGCACACCAAGTGCAGTTGTCGCAAGCTGTGCGCCCACACGTGATTTGATATGTTGTCCTGCCCATTCTCCGAATGCTGCGGAACCTCCTGCTCTGTTCATCAAGGAGACCATTGCTCCCAATATCACAAGGAATACCAAAATCCCAACATTATACTTGTCAGAAAGCACGCTGATAATTCCGCCTTCAAAAATATGTACTACCGTTTTTTCAAATGAAAATCCCGAATAGAGTAATGCTCCTACTAAAATACCAACAAACAGTGAACTATATACTTCTTTTGTGATCAACGCAAGAGCAATCGCCACAACGGGAGGGATCAATGCCCAAAAAGTAGCATACAGTTCTGGTTTCGGCGCTTTCTCAGCCGCAAACACCGTCATCGACAGCATCAGCGTCAACATCAAAACACTCGAACACACTGACAACACTTTCTTTTTTGAAATATGCATAAATAAGTTCCTCTCTTTCCTTCAAAGGGTATCTCCCCTGATAATAAAAACCATGAATGACCTTTGTGTAAAAGCACATTCATGGTTCCCGCATACTTATCCTGCATCTTTTCTTTCGTATTCCTAACAAACCAACGATAGCTCTCCACATAAGTGACAGTATATTGCATATTCTGCAATATCCCAGAGATATCTTTCTGGACAAAAAAACATCTCTTCGGCGACTTCCCCTTTCATATGTGACGGCTGTCCAACTTTGCCACACAATACTGATGAAATCCGCACCTCTATCCTTTTAGTCATTCAATTATTAATAGTATATCATAACTTTCCTCGATTGTTAATACTCAATTTAAAATTCTGTTGCCCGGTGGCATGCTACTTTGTGTCCTTCTCCAAACTTTTGGAGAACAGGCGTCTCTTTTTTACACTGTTCTGCTGCATATGGACATCGACTGCAAAATGCACAGCTCACAAAATTTTCCGTTCGAATCGGCTGTTCTCCTTTTAATGCCACAAACGTTTTCCTGCTGACATATGGATCCAAAGCCGCTGCAAGCAACGCTTTTGTATAAGGATGCAGCGGATTGGAAAACAATTCTTCTGTCTCTGCCTCCTCTACCAATGTGCCAAAATACATTACTCCCACACGATCCGATATAAACCGCACAACACCAATATCATGCGATATAAAAAGCAGGCTAAGTTTTAGTTCTTTTTGCAGCTTTTTGAGCATGTTTAAAATCTGTGCCTGAATTGATACATCCAAAGCCGATACCGGTTCATCACACACGATCAGTTTTGGCTGTACAACCAGTGCACTTGCAATCCCAAGACGCTGAACCTGTCCTCCGGAAAGTTCATGGGGAAATCGAAAGTAATACTCTTTTGCAAGTCCCACACGTCTCATCACCTCAACTGCCTGATTTCTCCTTTCCTCACGGTCTTTCACGCCGTGGATAAAAAGAATATCCTCCAATATACTGCCAATCCTTTGACGCGGATTCAATGCAGACAATGTATTTTGAAACACCATCTGTACCTCCTTTCGAAACGGACGAAATTCTTTTTCACTCAGACTGCACAAATCTGTCCCTTCATAAAAAATCGAACCGCTGTCTGTTTTAGTCAATCCTACAATTGCCCGTCCGCTTGTCGACTTTCCGCACCCAGACTCTCCTACCAGCCCATAGGTCTCTCCCCTTTTGATATAAAACGACATCCCGTCCACCGCATTCATACGCTCTTTTGAACCAAAAAGTTTTCCTGTATTTCTATATATCGGATATGTTTTTTTCAGATTTTTTACTTCAAGCAAATATTCGCCCATAATCACTCCTCACTTTCCGCATTTCCCTTATCTATATATTTCCAGCATTTTACAAAATGTCCCGAAGTGACTTCTACCAAAGGTGGCTGCTGTCGTTCGCACTTTTTATCAGCGTACTGACATCTCGTGCAAAAATGGCATCCGTCCGGTATCTGCGAAATAGACGGAACCGCTCCATGTATCGTAGGCAATTCCACATCTCGTTCCACTCCCAGGTGCGGAATACATGACAATAATCCTTTTGTATATGGGTGAAGCGGATTGGAAAAAAGCTCCTCTGTCACGGCATCTTCTACAATTTGTCCAAGATACATCACCTTCACGCTGTGGCACAACTGCGACACCGCGCCCATATCATGAGTGATGAACAATACCGACATTCCCATTTTTTCATTCAACTTTCGTATCAGATGTAAAATTTGTTCCTGAATCGTCACATCCAAAGCTGTCGTCGGTTCATCCGCTATCAAAAGCTTTGGCTCACATGCCAGCGCCATCGCAATCATCACCCTCTGCTGCATTCCTCCCGACAACTCAAACGGATATTTTTTCATACAATTTTGTGGATTTGGAATCCCTGTCAATTTCAGCATTTCAACCGAACGTTCCTGCGCCTCTTTTTTGGAAATGTTTTTATGAAAAAGAAGAATCTCACTCAACTGTTTCCCAACTGTATGAACTGGGCTCAATGAATTCAATGGATCTTGAAAAATAATAGAAATTTTTTCTCCTCGGATTTTTCGCATCTGAGACAGGGGGCGTTTCAAAAGATCCTCTTTTTCAAAGAGAATCTCTCCTTCATACCGAACAGATGTATCATGCTCTTTCAAACGCAGAATAGACTGGGACATAACACTTTTCCCAGAACCCGATTCTCCTACAATTCCTGTGATTTCTCCCGGATAAACAGAAAAATCCACACCGTCAACTGCCGGAAACCATTTTTTATGAATTGGAAACGACACCTTCAGCCCCTTCATTTCCAACAGTACTTCCTGCTCTCTTTCATTGTTCTTCGCTTGCATTATTTACCTGCTCCTCCTTTCGTTTTAGGATCCAGAAAATCTCTAAGACCGTCTCCCAAAAGATTCAGGCTCAGCACGCATACGATAACAGCAATCCCCGGACATAACATCGTCCAAGGCGCCTTTGAAAAAACAAGTTTGCTCGCCTGAAGCATATTTCCCCAACTTGCCGCCGGCGCCGGGATTCCTGCTCCCAAAAAACTGAGAGATGCTTCCGAGATAATCGCCTGTGCAAAAATGAAAGATGCCTGCACTGTAAGCGGGGAAATAACCCCTGGTAAAACTAATTTCCATAAAATTCTAAAATTGCTAAATCCCTGTACCTTGGCAGCTTCCACATACGGCTGTTCCCGAATAACCAACGCCCTCGCCCTCACTGTTCTGGCAACACTCGGCGTGTAGACAACCGTAAGCGCAATCACTACATTCCAGCTTGATGTGCCTAATGCGGCTATCAGCGCAATCGCCAAAAGAATTCCCGGTATCGCGATCAATCCGTCACAGATCCTCATTAAAATTTGATCTAATATTTTAAAATAGCTTGCATAAATTCCGATCAGTGTTCCAATAACACAGGATAATATGGCTACGCTTCCCCCTACCCAAAGAGAAACCCTTGCCCCATACATCAGACGAATAAAAAGATCTCTCCCAAATTCATCTGTTCCAAATAAATACGCTCCTCCGGGCGCTCTGAAACGCTCGGATACCGACATTGCATTCGAATCGACAGAACTGATAAGCGGGACAAAAACCGCAGCTGTCAAGATGACAAGAAACCCGATTATTCCTATTATTAATGCAGGATTTCCCAAAATCCTTTCTTTTGTAAGTTCTCTTTGTTCCTTAAAAATCGTCTTACTTGCCTCCGGCATACTTTTACGTGTAAAATACATTTTTCGTCACCTCCTATTTCAATCCTGGCCGGAGTCTCGGATCCACAAAACCATACAGTACATCTACTGCCAAATTCACAATCACATATAACAATGTGACAAAAAGCACCACTCCCTGGATCACAAATACATCTCTTCGATTGATCGAACTAAGTGTCAGCATACCAAGACCCGGAATGTTAAATAATGTCTCTGTCACAATCGTTCCGGTAATGAGGCTTCCGAAAGACTGACCGATTGCAGTCAATATGACTGGCGCCGCATTTTTCAGACCATATCTCAAAATTACGGTTCTCTCTTTAAGACCTTTTGAGCGTGCTGTATGAATATAATTCATATGCAGTACATCAAGCAATGAAGAACGAATCATTCTTGTAAGATATGCAGCCTGCACAATTCCAAGTGAAAGTGCCGGCACAAACAGATATTTTAAGTGTTCCAGTATTCCTTCTGACAAACTTGCATAACCAGCTACCGGGAACCAATGATTGTAGACGCTAAAAATAAGCATCAAAAACATACTAAGCAAAAAACCCGGAAGCGCCACCCCCAAAAGTGAAGTTGTGACAGCTGCCACATCCACCGCAGTTCCTCTTTTACAGGCAGCAAGAATCCCCAACGGAACCGCTAACAGCAGTGCAATAATCTGTGCAAGGATTGCAAGACTCAATGTTGGCGGAAAATATTCTGCGATAGCCTCTAATACAGACTGATGTAAAAAATATGATGTCCCCCAATCGCCTTGAAGTACTTTCCCAAACCAATCCACATATTGTGTAAGAAATGGACGGTCAAATCCCAACTCTGCATTCAAAGTATGTATCTGTTCCGCTGTTGCTTCCATTCCAAGTAATGCCGTCGCCGGTCCGCCCGGTATCATATATACAATCAAAAAAGCAACACAGGACACTACAAGCAAAACCGGTATCAGTGATAAAATACGTTTAAAAATATATGATAACATCCAAATACACTTCCCTTCTCATAAAATCAGCGGACTGCTTTTGCACTCCGCTGTTAACCTGTTTCTATTTTGAAGCTGTTGCATTCCAATAAATCGGAAATCTCAAATAATCCACACCATCTACATTTGCACTCATGGCATTCACTCCGGTGTAATGTCCAAGTACCGTAGCTGCACCATATTCATATAAGAATGTCTGCAAATCTGCCCATGCCGCAGAAGCATCTTCCGCTGTCGCCGCCGAACGGATCGCCGCGATTCCATCTGTGACTTCCTGACGGTCCAGACCTGCCCAGCCTTTATCCAATACAGAAAGCTGGATTGGAAGCATATTATAACTGTTACTTGTAATGAACATAGAGAACTGTTTCGGATCTGCACGATGTTCCATAAAAGTACTAAAATCATAGCTTTCTACTTCTGCATTGATTCCCGCTTTCTTTAGCTGTTCCTGCACAACCAAAGTGGCATTATACATTTCTGCATAATCCGGCGTCGTTACCAAAACAATCTTTTCGTTATTGTATCCTGCTTTTTTCAGTAATTCTTTTGCTTTTTCCACATCATTTTGGTTATAGTATTCTTTTCCTGCATCTGTTCCCCACTGAGTATCTGTAGGCACGCACCATCCCGCATTCACTTCATATAAGTCTTTGTTACCATAACTTGCAAGAAGAATATCGTCACAGTTCAGTGCTGCAAGAATCGCCTGTCTCATATTTACATCTGCCATGATTCCCTCCGTTGTATTGAGGAACAAATTCAGTGTACCTCCTCTTTCAACGCTCATTTTTAAAGATTCATCTTTTGACAGTTCCTCATAATTATCTGCCGGAATTTCCTCCGCAATATCATACTGGCCATTCTGCAGACCTGCAATACGAGTTGCCGCATCTGTAACTACATCAAAATAAAGTGTCTCTGTAGCTGCTTTCTTTTCGCCCGCAATACCTGTCGATGCGTCTTTTGAAGGCTGATAATCCTCATTTTTCTCCAATTTTACATATTGATCCTGTTTCCACTCAGACACTTTGTAAGGTCCCGTACCAATATATTCGCTGATACCGTCTGCGCCTGCTGATTCAACTACTTCTGCCGGGTAAATCGCAGCAAACTGAATCGGACTTGCAAGAATCATAATAATGTCAGATGACGCCTGATTTACTTTTAAATTCACAGTATAGTCATCTACTTTTTCAAATGTAGAGCCTCCAATCAACGTGTTCGCTTTCGGAGAAGTTTCAATCCAGCGGTTCATAGATGCAACAACATCATCTGCCGTCATCTCCTCCCCATTGTGGAATTTCACACCCTGTCGAAGCTTGATCGTGTAAGTCGTTCCATCATCGCTCACCTCATAAGACTCTGCTAAGACAGGTGTTGGCTCATAATTTTCATCCATTGCAAACAGTGATTCGTATACATGAATTCCAATTCCCCCGACGATATTGGAATTTACCGATTGCGGATCCAGCGATGGCGGATTCGCAGAAATCGCTATATGTATCTCATCTTTTTTACTTGATTTTTTACCATCGTCATTTTTGTCCGACTTTGTGTTTCCACAGCCTGATACCAAAAGCGCTACACACATTGTCAATGCCAAAACACATGATAATGCTTTTCTTTTCATAATTTACTAATCCTCCTTTATTTTTACTCGTCTATTCTACTTGAATCTATTCCCAGTGTAAAATTGATTTATTTTATAAAAGAGTGGTATTTATCGAAACCATCGATAAATACCACTCTTTGTCACTTACTGCACTCTGATTCACCGTCCTCTTGTTCGTTAAAAAATTAACTACCTTGTTTCCCGGAAAAATGATAAAACGCTCCCAGCATTCCTGCGTCATTCTGATTTACTGCAAACCCTAAACGCGTATTTTTTGCAAGCGTTTCTACTAGGTGGGCTTTCAAGGATCTTTCGATTTTTGATTGCAAATACTCTTTCTGCGCCATAACACCTCCACCAAGCACCACTACTTCTGGATTGATTACATAACAGATATTCGCGATCCCTCTCCCAAGAACCTCCACCATATCCTCGATTGCCCGAATGCAAGTCTGATCCCCCTTTTTGGCTTGTTCAAAAATACGGTATCCACTCCACTGTTCTTTATCTTCCATTTTCTGCTCAGCCACTTTTTGGGTCAAAATACTTGTTGCTCCAAGTGTTTGAAAATCGCTATCAAACATGTGCATATATCCCACTTCACATGCACTATTACTAAATCCATGAAACACCTTTCCATCAATCAAAATACATCCGCCAATACCGGTTCCTATTGTCAGACAGACCGACACTCGACTTCCTTTTGCCGCACCGGAAATGCTCTCTGCCAGCCCGGCACAATTCACATCATTTTCCACTTCACAGGGAATGTGAAATTCTTGCTCTAAAGTTTCTTTAAACTTCGTTCCCGCATAATTTGGAATCAGCGGAGCGGAATAAAAAATTTCTCCCTTTTCTGTATCTACCATCCCAGCCGTTGAAATGCAAATCCCTGATATTTCCATCTCTTTTCTATAGTCTCTTACAATGTGCTTTGTCTTTTCAAGAATGCACGGACCACCCTTCCACGCCTCCGTTTCCATCTTTCCTTTATGGATGAACTCTGCCTCTTCTGTGAGAACACTATATTTGATTGCTGTCCCTCCAATGTCAATGCTCACGTACTTTTTCATCTTCCCACTCCTCAACATATTAACCACAATATTTTTGAATTGCAGTACGTATCATTTGTGCTGCTTCTTCTACAATCGGCATATCCGTTTCTGCCAACGCAGCAAGCGGCTCTCTCACTCCTCCAATATCCAAGTTTTCATTCATGCGAAGAATTTCTTTAATTACTCCATACATATTCCCATGACAAGAACACATTTTATAAATCACTTCATTGATGTCATACTGCAGAGCTTTCGCTTCATTCATCTGTCCGGCCCTCACCAATTCATCCAATTTTAAGAATAGTTCCGGCATAACTCCATAGGTTCCACCAATTCCACCTTCTGCCCCAATCACACGTCCACTTATAAACTGCTCATCTGGTCCATTAAACACAATATAGTCCTCTCCGCCCGCTGCACAAAACATCTGAATATCCTGAACCGGCATAGATGAATTCTTCACTCCAATTACGTTTGGATTTTTCCGCATCTCTGCATAAAGGCTCTGAGTAAGTGCAACTCCCGCCAACTGTGGAATGTTATAAATGATAAAATCTGTATTTGGAGCCGCCTCACTCATTCTGTTCCAGTATGCCGCGACTGCATATTCTGGAAGCCTGAAATAAATTGGTGGAATTGCCGCAATCGCATCCACTCCAAGACTTTCTGCATGGGCTGCCAGTTCTACACTATCTTTCGTATTATTACATGCGACATGGGCAATTACTGTCAGTTTTCCCTTTGCCACTTCCATTACATTTTCTAATACAATTTTTCTGTCTTCCACACTCTGATAAATACATTCTCCCGAAGAACCATTTACGTAAACACCCTTGACTCCTTTCTGTATATGAAATTCTGTCAATTCTCTCACTCTTTTTGGACTAATTTCCCCATTTTCATCATAACATGCATAAAATGCAGGAATCACACCTTTGTATTTATTTAAATCTCTCATTATTTACCTCCTATCTAATGCATCCGCAAACGTTTTTGTAATAATCTGCGGTCTCGTAATAATAGAGCCAACGACAACACTATAACATCCAAGCTCAATAACACGCTTTACTTTTTCTGGCGTATTGATATTCCCTTCTGCAATAACCGGATGTTTCACCTTTTCAACGATTTCACGTATAATCTCAAAATCATTATTTTCAATTTTTAAGTCAACGCTTTGTTCCGTGTATCCTACCATTGTAGTCCCGATAAAATCAAATCCCATTTCATCAGCACGTAGCGCCTCTTCCACAGTCGAACAATCTGCCATAAACAACTGTTCCGGATATTTTTGTTTCACTTCCTTAAAAAACTCATCAAGCGCTTTTCCGTTCGGACGAAGAGCAATTGTCGCATCCATCGCAATGATTTCCGGCTTTACTTCCATCAATTCGTCAATTTCTTTCATCGTCGGAGTGATATATACTTTGCTGTCTTTATAATCTCTCTTTACAATTCCGATAATCGGAAGATCAACCTGAGATTGAATTTCAGCAATATCTTCTTTTGTATTTGCACGGATTCCAACCGCTCCCCCTTCTTTTGCCGCAAGCGCCATCCTTCCCATAATAAACGAAGAATGAAGCGGTTCGTGCGGCAACGCCTGACAAGAAACAATCAATTTTCCTTCTAAACTTTTCACTTTTTTATTCACCATATTTTTCTTTCTCCTCCAAATCCGTTTCTAAACCTTCCTTCTCTACAGGCAATTCATAACGCTCAAATATTTTTCGAAATAAAATTGACTGTATCATTGCCATCCCCGAAAATCCAAATACAAGCATTATCGACAAAAGAAGAAGTAGTGTGATCCCAGAATACAATGCCATCAGTAATATTGGTATATTCAAAAGAACCATGAAAATAGTCTGCGGTAAATGTACAATACTCATAAAACATGCATTTTGAAACACTTCCTTCCATGTATATACGAATCTCGCTATCAACGGAAACACATATAAAAAAACCGCATACCCTAAAAGCAGCATAGAATAACAGAAAATTTTGAACAATTTCAACTGCCCTTCTCCGCTTGCCCGAGTAAAAAACAAGTCCGCTGTAATTACTATAAAATAGATAATCCCAATCATTCCAAAGATTGTTCCCTGCCTGAAATTTTCTCTCCACGCCTTCCAAAAACCATGTACAATATAAGACTCCTCATTCCTTACCATCTTTAATGTCATCGAATAAAGGGCCGACAGTGAAGGGCCGATCGTTACGATTGGGATGCATCCTATCAAAAACAGCAGATTCAATAACACAATATCATATATTTTCGAAAAAAAACGCATCAATCCATTGTCTACACTAAAGATCGCACTCCGCATTCCTCCTCTTGTATCTAACATATAACTCCTCCTGTCCATCTACTCTTCTCTCTAAAATAATTTTTCAACCACTGCTTTCATTGTTCTTTCCTGATTTTCCTTACATTCCTGATAATTTTTCTTGTAATATTCCTGATAAATGACATCAATGATATAAAGCTGCCCCATCTTTACCGCCATTGAACCTCCATCTAACGGTGATTCCTTTGCTCCACACAATAAAATTGCATCTGAGTAGGATGTCAGCGGTGATTTTTTAAAATGTGTAATACAAACAATTTTTACTCCTGATTTTTTCGCCTCTTTCGCCACATGAATGTTGTCCTTTGTTGCTCCCGAATACGAAATAATAATAATCAAATCTTCTTCCGTTGCGGTCGATGCTGCCATTGATTGCATATGTGGGTCTGTGATGCACGAAACCTTGCCAGTAATACGCAAAAATTTATTTCTCCCTTCCTCCGCAGTCAAAAGACTGTCGCCAATTCCAAAGAAATATACTCTTCTTGCCTCTCCAATCATATTTACGACTTTGTCCACCTGATTTCGTTCAAGCAACACATAAGATTCTTTAATTGCATCCATATGTATCTGCATTAGCTGCTCTGGCAGTTCCATCTCCTTTTCACTTGAACTCTCTTTATCCGCCATCCCCCGGTTTGCCGCCAAGCTTAATGACAATTGCATCTTAAACTCCTGATATCCCTGTAACTTCATCGTTCTGCAAAATCGGTATACGCTCGTATCCCCCACTTTACATGCATCTGCCAAATCTGTAATTGACATATATAACACTTGCTTATGATTTGAAATCACATAATCCGCCACTTTTCTTTCTGCTTTCGTGAGCTGATTATAAGTTGTCTGAATCTGTAAAATAATATCCGAATTTTTCTGCATACCGTCTCCTATAGTTTTTCTCAATCTGCCACTACTTTCACTACACATTTCTTTAGATAGCGGTTCTCCATTGCCGCAATCCCTGGTTTGTGTGGCTCGTCTTTCATACAAATAATAAATCTTCTCTCTCCCATCTCACACATGCTCGAGGTACTGCATTCTACCGTACCAAAATCAATTTCTTCCCGGTATTCATCCAGCGTACTTACAATATCAAGTCCAATCGCTATCCTCTCTGTTCCCACAATGTCGATTTGAATATCCATATATTTCTTATGAATTTCAAATTTACCTTCATCTTCTTCCTTTGCTTCCGCTTCCATCACATTTGCAAACACATGATCCCCAGATATCTCAGTACGTCCAAGCGGAAGTTCTTCTAATTTGGTTGTCTCTAAAAAATCAATTGCCTGATCAAGCCATTTGCTCATCCCTCTATAACGGCTAATATTATTTATATTATCATAAATCATCTGTATCTTCCCCTTTTTTACATAAAAATCACAAAAATGGAACTACCTTTACGTCCGCTTTCAAAGTCCTGTGTAATGATAGTCCCATATAAATACATTAACCTTTCACGGCACCCATTGTAATACCTTGTGTAAATGATTTTTGGAAAATAAGAAATACTGCTACAATAGGAACTGCTGCGAGTGCTGCCCCAGCCATAATCAATCCATAATTTGTCGCCATCTCAGCCTGCATTGTTGCAACCCCGAGAGAAATTGTAAGGTTATCTTTTGATGTAAGCATTACCAGTTGCATAAAGTAGTCATTCCATGTATTGATAAATGTAAAGATTGCCAGTGCTGCAAATCCAGGTTTTACAATTGGAAATGCGATGCTCACAAATGTCCTAAGCTCGCTGCACCCATCAATCTTTGCCGACTCCAAAAGCTCACCCGGAATATTCTCACTGAACTGTTTCATCAAAAATACTCCAAACGGCCATCCGATCAACGGCAAGATAACTGCCGCCATTGTATCGTGAATTCCCATAAAGTTTACTAGACGAACAAGCGGAACAATTACCACCTGCTTTGGCAGCGCCATCGCTGCAATAAAAACAGAAAATAAAATTTTTTGTCCATAAAATCTTTTTTTCGCCAACACATATCCTGCAAGAGAAGATGTGACACAGACAAGAAGCATTGTCACTACCGCAATAAAGATACTGTTAAACAGCCAGCGGCCTGCCGGATTTTGCACGAGCAACTTTGTAAAATTCTCCATGGTAGGGTTTGCAGGCCACCATTGCGGTGGAACTACAATTGTATCTGGCTGAGCCTTAAATGCCCCTGTCATAATCCAATAGAAAGGAAAGACAAAGAGAACTGTTAAAACACTCAAAAGAATTATGGTTATTGCGCTAAAAGGTGTCATTTTTTTCTTTTTCATCATTCTCTCTCCTCGTATTATAAAGTAGTAGTGTTTATAGACCCTCTCCAAGGTCTGTATGCT
>MJGMH1__coassemble_2222_pt1 | contig 20075 bp, 21 predicted proteins | sample MJGMH1__metabat2_high_PE_009 | metagenome-assembled genome bin MJGMH1 | reverse complement strand
AAAACATCTGATAGAGAGAATTCTAGTAGCAGTTCATCAGACAGCAATCGCCCAGAGAGCAGACCGAGCGGGAATTCAGGAAATAGTTCAAGTGGAAGTACCGGAAAGCCAAACAATACACCAAGCAGTAAACCAAATAACAAGCCAAGTGGAGGTTCAGGTCAGTCGGAGAATAAGCCATCCAAACCACCTCATACGCATAGCTGGACGTCACAGACAACAGTGGTACATCATCCAGCAACCGGACACAATGAGGATGTATTGGTGAAAGAGGCTTGGATGGAATATAAGCCGATTTATGAAACAGTGTGTTTAACAATTTGCAATACATGTGGTGCTGACATAACAGGCAACCCAACACCACATGTAAAACAACATGCCTTAGCTGGAGAAGGGGCGGGACATCATACAGAATATATACAAAAGCAGACAGGAACAGAGACGATATCTCATCCGGCAGAATATGAAACTAGATGGGTGCAGGACAGTGCAGCATGGGATGAGACGGTGGTAACCGGATATACATGCAGCTGTGGGGCAACAAAATAAAAAAAGAGAACAGATAAGAAGGAAGCGGAGTTATGCTTCCTTTTTGTGTGCCGAAATTCGGCACAAGTAAAGAAGAGAGGAGGAACAGTAAATTATGAATAGAAAAAGCCGCAAGACGATGAGTTTGTACAGAGGAGTAGTTGTAAGAATGATGAAAGAAAAAAGAGAGGAAGCTTTTTTAGTGAGTGACCCTAAGATGGAAAAATTACCAAATAAAAAGAATTTAACGCCCAGGCAGAGATAATGGAGTGCCAATTAAGAGTCATTAAGGAGAGAGCGATATGGATAGATTAACACATAAACGAGAAAATGGGATTAAACAAGGATACTGGTCATCAAATAGGAAAGAGGAACTTGTACAGTGTTTAGGCGAATATGAGGATACAGGATTAGTGCCGGAGCAGGTAAAAGAACTGAAAGAACGGTACGAAATAAATGATTTTGATGGCGGTTTTGAGAAGGGAAAAGTAAATATTTTTAGTAGCATGTTCTACTTTTATATCTATTCAGAGTTTTTTCACAGTCCATTGGATGATTTTTTGGATACCATTGATGAGCGTGGGGCATGTGTAAGGGAAAAGAGCATGGAGGGGGCTTCTTTGCAAGAGTGGGAGGAGCATTATTTTGAATCGAAGTTTGCAAGAGAATTTAAAGAAAGATATAGGGAAATAGGGTGTTGTTTTCAATTTCAACCAACAGAGGAGCAGTTAAGGGAATACTTTTCCAATATTAATAATGATGATGTATTGTTTTGTGTGATGTGCGGACATTGGCTTGGTTTGAATAAAGGCAGGATTAACCATATAAAAAAGGCAAAGACCCCAAAAGTAGCCTATAGAAGGCTGTACAAATCTTTGCCAATAGAAAATACATATTATATTGACTTCCATGGAGAAGAAATTATTGCCCACAAAGAGGAGAACGGCGCCACTTTGGTCGCTGAAAATGGAGTCCGATATAAAAATGTAATTATACGAGAATGGTTTAAAGCTTAGTAATTACTATATGCTTACTATAGCGAAGGCTCGTAGTAAAAAAAGTGTGTTTCTGATAAACATATAGTTTTGCTGCAAAAACGATTCCACAGCAATATTCTGTGGGCTCTTTATATTCTGCTAGAAGATGCTGGTAAACTGGAGGTGTGATAACAATATGTCCCAACAATTTATTGCTGCTTATATGATGAAGAAGAATCCTATATTTTTCCTTTTCGGTGTCATATTTCCATACAACCTTTGCTTTTCCGTAGAAATATTTATAACAGTTATAATCTTCTTTGTGAAAAGGAAGGTCGATGCGTTTCATTCCCATTCTTTTGCTGCTGGAAGAATGGGGAGCGTGTATAACAGGAGGGGTGGCAGAAGGATTGTTACTATGACTAAAACCGATGGAGGTAATTTTTTCTTTTGGTTTAAATAGGGAATGCAGTAAACTTTGCATCTGTCTTTCAAGAATCTTCTTATTATCTTTATTGATTACAAAATTTTCAGCAGATTTAGGGGAGAACTCCTCTTGTTTTAAGTGGCAATCGTCACTATGTACAGTCCTAGGGTAGGAACTGAAATAAGGAGGGGCATCATTGACATACTTTAATCGTGCTGAATGACACTCAGGGCATAAGAAGGATGCTTTATATTGTCCAGCAAAGGTGCGGGGATCATTACGGACAATATTTTGGATATCTTCAATAGAATGTTCTCTGTCATCAAAGGTACTGTAAGCAGTTTCAAATTTCATGGCAAATCCTCCAATTCTTATTTTTATTGTAACTATACTTTAATATTTAAAAGTAGTCAAGGAGAAGCAAATGAATGTAGAAAGAATTAGGGAAATTATGAAAAAACGAAATATAACACAATACAGGTTGTCAAAAATATCCGGTGTAAATGAAGGAAATTTATCCTTATTATTAAGGAACGCAAATTGTGCTCCTCGGATAAGCACGGTCATAGCAATTGCAAAAGCTTTAGAAGTAGAAATAACAGAAATTATCTAATCTGTACCTAAATTCGGCACAAGCAAACAAAATATAAACAGCGGAAGGAGAACTGTATATATGAAAAATCCATTAATAGTTAAGCAATATGAGGATACTAATCTATTAGCACAAATGTTTCAATCGTGCAATGCGGTGGAAGAGATTGCCGATACTTTTGTTGACATTATTGATAAAATTATAATGGATGTCTATTTAAAAGATAATGTATTTTTGATTGACAAAGAATTTCTTTCTATGCAAGAAGAGGCAAAGAAGGAGTTTGTTTTGGAGAAACGAAAAGAAATTTTGAAGAAAATGATCAATCTGCCATTTGAATTAGAAGACTATATAATTTCGCCAGAAACTAGCTTCAAAATGACATCATGTGTAAAGTGTTGTTGTCTTGGTATTCGTGAAAAGGGATATGATCAGGATGAATCCAATAAAAGTTCAGTGTACTGTGGCAGGTGTAGTCATAAGCAGGATGATTATATGGGGCTTTAATAGGTTTCCTGTTTAAGAGGAAAGATAACATGATAATACTAATTATTATTTCAATAGTCTGTTTTGGAATTGGATGTTCTGTGATTGCCAAGGTAGAAAGAAAACGGAGTATTCCCAATATGTATATTCTATTGTTAAACAGCAAGGAAAAAGTGAATACAAACAAGGGAAGAATACCACAGAAAATATTTTATTTTTTTAGACGTCCGTATCAGGAAATGGATGGAGTCAATATAGATAGTCTGGATAAAAATTTAGTGTTCAAGTGTATTACATATGAACAATTGCTAGACAAAGTAGAAGAAAAAGAATGTTTATTATTTGGTTTTAGAGATTTGAGCAAAGAAGGGATAGGAATAGCAAGTTTTTGGTATAAAGACGGTACTTTTGAGGAAATGGATCAAAAAGTTGTACCAGAATTTATAGATGCAGAAGAAAACTATTGTTTTGCATGTCCAGTAAATGAAGCACCTTCCAGTGTAAGAGGAGAGTATTTGACATGTCCTATTCAATATAAAATAGAAGGCAGGAGAAGTAGCAGTATTAAACCAGATGTAAAAAAATATAAAAAATTAAAAAGGGATTAAGTAAAAAAGGGAGCGAAAGAGCTTCCTTTTTTCGTGCCGAGATTCGGTACATGTAGAAACACTCTTTTCTTTGGAAAAGTTCATATAGATTCAGAAAGTGGAAAAGGAGTCCAGAAATGGGCTTCTTTTTTGCGTCATAGAAAGGTGGAAGCGTTATGACGGATACAGGATGACAGGACTAGAATCATCAATAAAGAATAAAGAAGGAGGATACAAGAAAGACGATGAAAGACAAATTGAAACGATGGATTTCGCTGTTTTTAATCTGTGTGTTCTGCTTTTCTTCTACGGCGGCAGCGGCATCAATGGAACAGGAAACAGAAGAAGAAAAGCATCGAGAACAGAAGACGGAAGAAATCCTGACAATGAATGCAGAAGGAAGAGAAATATTACAAGAAATCGGAGTGGGGTTTGCAGAAGGGTATGATGGCTTCAGAAAAGTAATATCTCAGACATCAACATCGAGAGAAACGATTTATTCACAAGTGCTTGATAAAAACATTGGAGCGATCGATGTGATTGATTATAACGATCCTAATTGGTCGAGACTAGAACATTGGAGTGAAGGGATGCTTGGTTCAAGCAGTGGAGTGCAGCTATATTGTGTAGACCCGAATGTCAGCTTTAAAGCAGGATATAAGACATCGGTAGATGCAAGGCAGTATTACAATCAGGCGACTATTCAGATGATTGCGGCGATGTTCTATTATTATGATCATTATATGTGCAGTCGCATTAGTCGGCAATATGATTATCTGTTAAAACAATGTGCGGTCTGGTGGGTGTTGAACGAAGTACATCGCTGGTATGGAAGTGGAGTAGATATCGAAACAGGCAATAATGTTTATTGTGGATGTGGTGGGTGGATGTCTACACATAAAACTGAGTACAAAGAAAATGGAATGGCATGGGCAAAAAAGAATTACCAATACTTTACGGACGCTTATGGAATTATTTATCAAGGAGAGGGACAGCCTGTCAGCAAATGGGGAGGAAACTATACCCCGACCGGAACTGCAAAGCTGAAAAAGGAATCGGCAAATCCAGAGTTGACAAACGGAAATCCTTGCTATTCGTTAGCAGGGGCAAAGTTTGGCGTATACAGTGAACCCTCTCTTTCAGGAGCATCCTGGGTAGGTTCTTTTACAACGAATGTAAATGGGGAGTCCGATGTACTGACCTTAAATCCAGGCATCTATTATGTAAAAGAATTGGAGGCGCCGCCTGGGTTTGCGATTTATCCTGGCTCAAAACCTATTACAGTGACAGCGGGAAAGGAAACAACCGTGACATTTGCAGATTTGCCGCAGATGGATCCGGTTGGAATCCTGCTAGGGAAAGTAGATGCAGAGACGAACCAGAATAAACCACAGGGGAATGCAACACTACAGGGAGCACAGTTCACCGTGAAATATTATGCTGGCTTGTGGGCACCCAACGTAGATCCGGCAACACTTGGACAGATGCCAGTTCGTACTTGGGTATTTGAAACTGACAAAGATGGATTTTGTTTTTATGACGAGCAATACTTACATTCTGGTGATAAGCTATATAAATCGTCAGGTGGTGCAAACTCAATTCTTATCGGAACAATTACGATTCAAGAAACAAAATCACCAGAGGGGTATTTGTTGAACCCGGAAATCTTTGTAAGACAGATTACATCAGCGGGGACAGCAGAAAATATACAGACTTACAATCGACCTGTAATTCCAGAAAACATCTTAAAACTGGATCTAGTGAAGAAACAGGAGGGAACGGATATTGTCATTCCGGGAGCGAAGTTTGAACATACGAAGCCAGACGGAACAAAGGAAACTGTTGTAACGGATGAAAATGGGGAGCTGACGTTAAAAGGCTTGCAGTATGGCAGCCACCGCATCGCAGAGATTGAAGTCATGGATGGATATGAGATCAATGAGGTCATTATTGAGTTTACCGTTAGGGCGGATAACACTATCCAGAACAATACGAAGACATCGCTTTGGCAGCCGAGGGTAGATTTTGATGTAACAGATGAGGGAAATATTTTCATACTGATGGAAGACCGACTGTCTCCATTTGAGTTAGTCATCCACAAGGAAAATAACCGCGATAAGGCACTTTCAGGGGCTGAGTTCAGTCTGTATTCCGACAAGGCATGTCAAAAGCGGGTGGCAAAGGGAACGACAGATGAAAAAGGGATTTTAAGATTGGAAAAATTTGAAACAGGGAAGACCTACTATCTTCGGGAGACAAAAGCGCCGAAAGGGTATCGTCTGCTATTGGATTCAGAAGGTAATCCGGTTACATACGAAATCCGCACAGAAAGCACGCCTGTAAAGGGAGAGTTTATCTTCTATGTAAATGGAAAAGCATATCCGACAGCTTCTGATCCAGAAGGGATGTTCTACGTATCTGGCTCAAAAGCCAATCGAGAAGCGCATATGACAATTGAGAATCAAATTCAGATGAAACTGCCGGAAACAGGTTCATCCACAACGATGTTGCTGATGATTGGAGCAGTGATATCAGGAGTGGCAGCAATGTTTTGTATGAAAAAGAGAAAAGCGATGAAATAACAGGAGGAGGCAGAAAATGAAAAAAAGAATGAAAAAACTTATGGGAATGCTTGCAATGATGGCAGTGTTTGCAACGGCTGTGCCACATATCGCAGAGGCAAAGACAGTTACAACCACATCAGAAGGAGTGGCGGACTTTGGATTTCCGGGAGATTTGGAAATGACGATTCATGGAAATGAAGGGCAGGAGTTAAAGGGTAAAGAGTTCAATCTGTACTGCCTGTTCTATGTGGATAATGCAGAGGAAGGTGAGTCAGTCAATTACAGAATCAATAAAACGTTTGAGGATGCAATGCAGACAGTAGTAGGAAAGAAATTGTCAAAAACACCGGAAAAGGTAACAGAATATGAAATCATCGACTATATCCAATCGCTGAATGAGAACCAGGTGGAGGGCTCCCAGACCCCTCAGACAGAGGAAGGAAGATACAGTGATTACCGCTATTTTGTAGAAGAACTGCGTGATGAGATTATAAAAGAAAAAGTATCAGGTGATACGGTAAAAGTAACTGGAACTACAAAAGATAATTCAATTGAAGTTACGGGATTAAGAAATGGATATTATCTTATTGATGAGACAAGCGAAGTGGGAGGAACACATTCGGCGGGTTCCCTGTGTATGGTAAACACATCGAATCCAGAGGCGGATATTCATATTAAATCAGATTATCCGGCTGTAACAAAAAAGATTCAGGAAGATGATAATAGGGATGATATTGGAAATGAGGGGTGGAATGATATCGGCGATTATGAAATCGGGCAGACTGTACCATATCGTTACGAATCCAACATTCCAAATATGAACGGTTATGACACTTATTATTATGCGTGGCACGATGTGATGGATGAAGCGCTGACCTTTGACCCGGATTCTATTGGTATCAAGATTTATGCAACGTCCAGCTCTCAGTCTAAAAGCTATACACTTGGAAAAGATGAATTTAAAGTCGTAATCAATCCGGGAGATGGGGAGACGTTCAAAGTAGAGATTCAGGATATTAAAAAAATTGTTGACCGTGAGTTTAACCGCAAAAATGCACAGAATGAAAATGTATATGGACAGAAAGTTGTGCTGACATACAATGCAACACTGAATGACAAGGCAGCAGAAGATACCGGACGACCGGGATTTGAAAATGATGTCCGTTTAGAGTTTTCCAATGATGCAGATCACGCTGGGGATGGAAGTACCGGATATACTCCGTGGGATACAGTTGTATGCTTTACATACAAGCTCAATATTTTAAAAACAAACAACCATGATCTGAAACTAGAAGGAGCAAAATTCCGGCTCTATTCAGACAAGGACTTGAAAAACGAAGTTTATGTGAAAAAAACTGAGGACGGATATCATGTCATTAACCGTGATATACTTGGCGGAACTGACCATACCGGAGGCACAGCGCCAAATGAGGCGGTGGAGATGGTATCAGGTGCAGAAGGAATGTTCACTATCTATGGATTGGATAGCGGTACTTATTATCTGAAAGAGACAGAGGCACCGACCGGATATCGTCCTCTGCTTGATCCAATCGTGTTGACTTTGGAAGCAACTTTCACGGATGGAAGAAACATCTATGTGAAAGGGGATGGTGCTACAGACAAGACGCTACAGAAATTTGAAGCAACTGCACATATTAAAGAGTTCCTAAATGGAGCATACAAGGAATCTGATGTAGATCTGACAACAGATATCAAAGATGGTTCTGCAAATCTAACAGTCATTAATACGGTAGGAAAGAAACTTCCGGTAACTGGTTCTTCTGCTACGCTGATTTTGATAGGGGTAGGAATCGTGATTGTGACAGGTTCAGCAGTTTATATGAGCAGAAAAAAGAAACACAGCAAGAAATAGTAGAAAGGGAGCAGAGGTGATGGAATGAAAAAAACGGTAATTGCTTGGCTGTGTTTTGCAGTCGGGCTTCTGCTCTGCTCTTATCCGCTTATCAGCAGTGTAGTGGAGCATCACCGCCAACAGCAGGCGATTACGACCTATGAAAATGCGGTGAAAGATGCGGAAAATCCCGAACAGATTCTTTCGGATGCAGTGGAATACAATGAGATGCTCGCACAGACAAACGGAGCAATTGTAGGAGACTTGCAGGAGACGGTACTTGCAGAAGAAAATTATGAAAAACTGTTGAATGTTTCAGATACTGGGATTATGGGGACAATCGAGATTCCAAAGATCCAGGTCGACCTTCCGATTTATCATGGAACAGAGGATGAGGTGCTGGTTAATGGTATTGGGCATCTGGAAGGAACTGCTCTTCCAGTTGGAGGGAAAGGAACGAGATGTGTGCTGACTGGACACAGGGGACTTCCAAATTCCAAATTGTTTACGAGGTTAGACGAACTGGAAAAAGGTGATTTGTTTTTTCTCAATATTTGTAACGAAACATTGGCATATCGGGTATGTGAGATAGAGGTAATCAAGCCGGAGGAGGTGGAGGCATTAGAACCTGTAAAAGGCGCAGATCAGGTGTCGCTAGTCACATGTACTCCCTACGGACTGAACACACATCGGATGATTGTGACAGGAGAGCGGATTATCTATCAGGAAGGACAGAAACAGGCGCTGGAAGCGGTTCTTCCATCCATGAGAGAACTGCTTTTTACAGCGCTTCCATTTCTGTTTCTTGCAGTCGTGGTCATACCAAAAGTAAAAGAGAGGATAAAAGGAAGATGGAAAAAGGAAGAAAAAGAATAGCAAAAGCAAAAACATGTTTTCTGACTATGTTGGCAGTCAGCGTGACAGGAATGCAGAGTCTGGCGGCGGAGGGAGACACCCCTTTCGTTCCGCAGACGGAACAGGAAAAGGTAACAGAGGAACAGGGAAGTATCCATATTAAGCTGACAGATGGTGAAGAGGGGACAAATAAACAGAATGTGGTATTTTCGTATGCAAAGGTTGCTGACTGGAACGATGGGACTTACGAAGTGACTGAGCAATTCAGCACTTCCGAGGTTGATTTGGAACAGATTGAGACAGCGGTGCAGATGGAAGAAGCGGCGTTTGAATTTGCAGCCCTTATGAAAGAGGAAGATGGAAGTGCTATGACGGATGAACAAGGAGAAACGGAGATTTCAGGATTGAAAACAGGTGTCTATCTGCTTACTGTGAAGGATCAGGCGGATTATGAGGAAATCGTTCCGTTTTTAGTTGCAATTCCGACATGGAACCAGTATAGCAAGGAGATGTTGTATGACATTGAAGTGTTACCGAAGCACACACCAATCCCAAAAGAACCGAAAGAGAGTGTTAAAACAGGGGATAGCAGTCACGGAGTGATTTATGGAAGTCTTGTGGGACTTGCTGTTACTGGGAGCGTGCTGATTTTCCGGTTTCGAAAGAAATCTCAAGGAATTTGAACAATAGCAACCCCGAAAAGAAAACATATCAGGGCATGGGTAATACCATGCCAGGATTATTAAAGAAAGGAGAGATCAGATGGACTCAGAAGGAACTAGAGAAGCGATGATGGTAGCATTGCATCTGATGGAATTGTTAGAAAAAATATTCGGTTTTTCCATCGGGAAAGCAGAAAAAGCAGTCGGTGTTACCGGCCACGGGATTGGAAAGGGAATCCGGTATGTATATAGCCTGTATAACAGTGACCATATGTTGGAGGGCGGCGAACGGACATTCCAGCAGATTGTCAGAAATAAAGGAAGCCTTGATATGGCGGTCACCACTGTACATATTGAAGACTGGAATTCCAAAGAAGGACTTGCATTCCGAAAATATCTGGATAATCGAAATGTGCAGTACGTCCTTTTGGATGATGTGACGAAAGGAGACAACAAGGTACAGTTTATGTACCATGCGTCCGATGCAGAAAAAATCAACAGTATTCTAAGAGACTATGGGAAAGTGAAGTATGAGGATGCAGTTCCAGCAGCAGATGCTTATGATGCATTGAATGCAGAACAGAAGTCAGAAGTAAACAGACAGTTTGAAGAACGAGCACTGAGTGTTAGTGTTCCGGCTTATCAGAATGAGGTTTCGTCTGTATATGCACAAATTGGACAGACAGAAAAAAAAAGAGACTATGTGCAGAGCATAAGAAAGGAAATATTTGAAGAAATTTCTATCCCGGAGCAATATGTAAAGCTTGATACAGACAGAAATATCGCATTCATACGATGCGGGGAGAAGGGATATGTGATTCCACTTTCACAGATACAGAGGGAAGGTGTTGGAAACGAGCACGGACAAACAGATATGAGGATTCGGTGCAGAATCTCTAAAACAGGAAGATATTTGGAATTCCATGATGGAGTTCCAAGAAGTATCCAGGGCGAAGAGTTAATGAAGGAGCTCAAGAAGCTTGGAAATGATCTTCAAAGAACAGAGCGAAGCATGAAAAACAGAACAAGAGTATTAGAAATGAAAGGAAAGAAAAGATAATGAGAAAAGTATTTGAAAAGGAAAGAGAAAACGAAACAAAAGAAGTAAAAGTAGCAGAAAATAAGAAAATCGGCAGTAAAAGATTCGATAAAATTGTCATTGCCATGATGATTTTAATGCAGGCAGGAAGTGCAATGACTACATATGCTGCGGGATTTACAACAGGTGTGCCGGAACTGGATACCGCAATTCAGGGTATCACTACAATTTTAGGTGGAATCGTTACAGGATATGGAATCATGAAATTGATTAATGGAGTAAAAGCATGGTCCGATGCCAATGAAGAAATGGATGCGGCGAGAAAGAGTCAGGGAATGCAGACGATTATCTCTGGTGCAATCTGTGTTATGGTGCTTCCAATTTTAAAAATTTTAGGTTTTACACTGTAGTTCAGAGAGGAGAGCGAAAGGTATGAATGTACAGGCAGAATTTTATCCTCTCCATGTAACAGAAGAGGATAAACAGAAAACACATGTATGGGGTGTTGCCAATGTGATTGCGGGGGGAATACATATTATGAATATCCGAGCAATCAATTACTTGATGGAAGGCGGACAGTGGGGACACTTCTTTTCCTATCCGCAGATCAAGGTAGGAGAAAAGTATCAGGAAGTTTTAAAACTCAGTAAGGTACAGAAAATGGAAATTGAGACAGAGATTCAAAAAAGTATAAAGGAATCGCTCCTTCGAGAAATGCCGGAGATACAAGTCACTTCTGTGACAATTGTGGAAAAGAGCAAACCGCTGGTAGCTGTGGCGAGCATAAAGGTCAATCAAATTCAGATTGATCATGTCCGTTTGTTTTTGAAAGAGGGTCAGTATTTCTTAAAAATGCCTCAGTATGAGAAAAATGGGGAATGGAAACCGCTGATTCAGATAGAAAATGCACAGTTTACAATTCCAGAGATCCAGCGCTGTGTGAAAGAGGCGTACGAAGAAAAAGTGGGAGAGTGGGTTGTAGAGCGACAGGAGAGAGAGCAGCAGCGAGAGAAACAGGTGAGAGGAAAAACGATATGTTAGATGGAATTATTTCTTCAATTTTTGGAACGGATAATGTGCTGTATGAATTTATTAATGTAGTCTGCTCCATATGGAACGGTTTTATGGATGCAGCATGGGCTCTGGTCTCCAAAACACCAGCAGAAGTTAGTCCAGATGGGTGGAATATTGCAAATGGAAGTCTAATGGATTTATTTATGATTGTAGGTGCATCGCTTTTAATGATTTTCTTTCTGATTGGTTATATACAAAACGCATTGGATCTGAGAGATGAGCTTACTTATGAAAAAGTAGCAGCATTGATATTTCAATTGGTTGTCATAGAAGTAATTTTTTTACAGGTCACACGATGGATTCCATCTATGTGCAATGCTGCAAAGGGTTTGGTGAGAAAGGTGCAGCTTCTTGGGGGAGCTGCAAGCTCCCTCCATCTGAGTGCGGACAGCATGTCAGACATTCCGTGGGAAGATATGGGACTTTTGACAATTACGGTAGGACTGCTGGTAGGACTTTTGGCGTTTATCGTAGCGTGTGTATGCGGTGCAATCATTATTTGGTGTCTTTTGGGAAGAGTTTTTAAAATATATATTTTAATTCCAATTGCAGCGGTTCCGCTTAGCACCCTTGCTGGCGGTTCTAGAGTGCAAAGACCAGCTGTCAATTGGATCAGAGAATTTCTGATTGAAGTGTTTGAAGTTGTTGTCATTGCATTAGTGCTGGTGATAGGTGCGAGTTTTATTCCAAGCAACCCACTAGCATCTTTCTTTCATTTTTCAGATGACAGCACATTAGCAAAGACTTGTCTTGGTCTGTTTATGATGATGCTGAATATGGGCATGGTGACAGGAGCGGTCAAAGGTAGCGAGGCGATGTTGAGAAGAGTATTTGGTGCATAGGAGGAAGAATATGGAAATTGTGCTTAATAAAGATTTTACAAAGTATAAAAAAGAAACATGGAAAGGATTGTCAAAGAAAGAGCTCTTATTTGGATTGTTTCTATCTGTGGTTGCGATTGGATGTATGTTTTTTTGTGTATTTCTCTGTAAGGTACCACTTACACTAGCGGTGTTGATGGTGCTCCCTTTGGGCGTATTGGCGACATTGGTCGTATTTTACAGACCCGACCAAATGAGTTTTTTGAAGTATTTGCAAAATAATGGAAGACATATATTGCTCTACCGGGCAATATATGATGAAGACAGGAACTATGGAAGAAAAGAGGAGGCAGGAAAGAAACATGGGAAAAAACAAGAATAGTATATTAAGAAGTATTTTTGCACAGAGGGAAGCATTCCGAAGCTGTAAGAAACTACAAGAGCCGATCTATGAAGTGCCCGATTCTTTACAGAAAAGTATTCCAATATCAAGAATCCATCAAAATGGCGTATTTGAATTGGAAGCGGGCAAACAGGAAAAGACTTATGACAAACTATATATTTTTTCAGATATGAACTATTCGGATAAAGATGATAGGGAAAAGGAAAAAATCATTTTGGATTCCTGTGAACTATTGAATATGTTTCAGACAGGCTTTCAGTTCAAGCTCTGTAATTTTCCACAGACAGAATCTTTTAAAAAGAATCTGTATTTAGAGTTAGATGGAAGAACCGGATATGAGCTGGAACTTGCAAAGACATATAACGAAATTTTTGAGAAACAGATTATGGAAGGGTCAAACGGACTTTCGACAGTGCGTATGCTGATTGTAACGTGTCAAAAGGAAAGCTTTGATAATGCAATTGCTTTTTTTGGGAGCATGGAGGCAGAGCTGGAAGAAAAATTTCGTCAAATTGAATCAGGAATCATTCCACTGAATGCAGAGGAAAGGCTGCGATACCTTTATTATATGTACAATATGGAAAAGATTGATGAATTTCAATTGAACTGGAGCGGACTTACGGTAAAGAGTGACTGGAAAAATGACATCTGTGGAGATCCATTTCAAGTAAAGAAAAATTATATGGACAATGGCAACCAGTTCATCTCTACGTTATATATACGAACTTATCCGAATGGAGTAAAGGATTATTTTATTAAACGTCTTCTTGCAGTGCCGTGTGTCAGTGTGATTACGATAGACAGTGAACCAGTGCCGAAGGACATAGCATCGATGGAACTGCGCAAAATTGCGATGGGCATTGAGGAATCCATACAAAAACAGCAACGAGAGCGAAACAAGATAGGTGCTTATACAAGTGAAATATCTTATAAAAAACGAAGTGAGAAACGGGATATTGAAAAATATCTGTCAGATATGGGAGATGGGGACGCCAATGTATTTTTCACGCAGATATTAATTACTGTATTTGGTAGCACGAAAGAAGAATTAGAAAAAAATATCCGTAGCATAGAGAGCGAGTGCAAGACTAACAATTTCTATACAAGACGGTGCATCAAGCGTCAGCTGGAGGCTTTCCAAACTGCACTTCCGACAGGTGGAAGGTATGTGGAATATATGCGTCCGCTTTTTACCCAACCCCTGGCAGGCTTTGTGCTTTTTGATGCAAGAGAAGTGATGCAGGTCGGGGGAAAAGTATATGGATACAACAGAGTCTCAAAGAAAATGATTGTAGCAAACCGAAAAAAACTATTCAACGGAAATGGAATGGTCATGGCAGCACCCGGATCAGGTAAATCCGTTATGACGAAATATGAGATGGGTCAGGTATGGCTTGATGGTGAGGATGATATGATTGTGATTGATCCACAGAACGAATATTTTGATATTGCAGAGCAATGGAATGGTCAGGTGATTAATTTATCCTGTGAGACAGAAACCTATTTTAATCCATTTGAACTTCCGGAAGATCGGAATGTAAATTACGGGCAGTTTGTCTCAAGAATGGCAGAGTTTTCGATGGTTTTAATCGAGACAATCATGGAAAGAGATCTCACACAGTATCATAAAGCGGTGGTTGAAAGAATTGTACGTCTTATGTATCAGGAAGAACAGTGTAGAAAAGACTGGATATCGCCGACCATGTTTGACTTTAAGCGGGTATTGGAGACACAGGGTGGAAAATACAAAAGCTATTGTGAGGATATCGCCCTTGTCATTGAGCCATTTATTGATGGTTCTTTAAATATTTTTGCCCATGAGACAAATGTAAAGATTGATTCAAGGTTTGTTGTATTTGGGATGAAAGATCTTGAGAAGAATCTGAAACGGACAGCAATGCTGATCATGATGAATTTTATACGCAACCGTGTATGGGCAAATTTTAAACAGAAGAAAGCAACTTGGATTTGGTGCGATGAGTTCCATGTTCTCACAGGAATGCCATCTCTTCTTGGGGAAGTAGAACAGATGTTTAAAACATACCGAAAATTTGGCGGGATCGTTACAGGCATCACTCAAAATATTAGTGATATGTTATGCACTAAAGAAACAAGAACGATGGTTGCAAACTGCGAATACTTGTGCCTGCTGAAGACAGAGCCGATTGATCAGGAACTTTTAGAGGATGTTCTTCATCTGACGAAAACACAGTTGAAGTATATTACGAACAATCCAAAAGGGACAGGAATCTTAAAGTTTGGAAAGGACATCATTGGCTTTAACAACAAAATAGAAGAAAAAGATAATCTGATCTATCAATTATTCAATACGGATATGCATGAGATGGCAGAAAAGGAAAGGAGAAAAGATGCATGATGAAAAGAAAACAGGGGATGAAGATACTCCTGCTTGCAATCCTGTTGTTTCTTGGGATGTTTGCTGCAGTATGCAGACATTTTTATGTGAAGAGTGAACAGCAGAATCTAAAGCAGAAAGAACTAGAAAGTGAAAAGAAAGCAGAAAGTAATGAATTATTGAATCTTCATTATATTGGGTATGAAAACATTCCATTTCTGGCAGAAGAGAGCGAATTTAAAACGGTTTATGAAAGTTATATCAAAGATACATTAAAACTTCCTAAAGTAAGCACTACAGTCTTTTTTGCAAATTATGAAAAGCTGTCTGATAATATCTACCTGCTATATTCACAGATTGACGATACCGCATCCACAGTCCTACAGACAGTGTGCAACGTGAAAGAACATACTTATGAGATTACAAGAAGTGAAAAAGAACTAGCAGACATTGCAGCGCTTGGAGGTGTCATTCCAGGTGGGGAAGAATCGCTGTCAGAGAAATACCACACCAGCCAAGAAAAAAATGCATATGCGGAGGTGGTGATGGGAGAACAGGAAAACAAGGAAGCGGAAAAAACAATACAACAGTATGCATTTATCAAATACGAAAAAACAGACATACAGGTTGAAAAAATCCAATTGTTAGGAGTGGAGCAGGAAGGGGAGTATCAGGTTTACCTGTTCCGAATGGAGGATTTAGTAGGAACAGAGGTATCCATGTTTTGTAAGAAAGATGGAACTCCATTATTTACAATGGAGCGTTAACAATGGGGGATAGGTAAAAATGGAAAAAAAGATGGAGATAAAGGAAAGACGTTCTCTGGAACAAAAAGAGATTGGTCTTATTCAGAACAGAAAACTTCCTTCAGATGCCATAAAAAGCAGAGAAAAGGAGTGTGGAAGCAATGAGCCTTCCCACTCCTTTTTTCATATGGATTACAGGACAGGGCGTGTGATACGTCTGAGAGATAATGGGGAAAACAGAGGATATGCAGAGAGAAGGAACAGTATGCGGCTAGAAACACCGATAATCAGGCATAGGAAAGAGCCGATAGTTTTCTCTGTACACCCACAGGGAGAAACAACTCGTAATATGATCATATCAAATCATAATCCAAAAGCATATATTCCGCCTTCAGGAAGGGATAGAGACAGAGTTCAGGATAAGAAGAATCAGAAGGAGAAAGAACGGTTTCCAGATGGAATCACATCCCGCCAGCTTTGGGAGAGGAGACAGATGGGAAATCCACCAATAGAGGGGAGGATTCCAATTGCCCCATTACCAGTAGCCGTAAACGGAAAAAGGTTAGAGCGAAACAGGGAACATCTAAGGATAGTGAAGACTCAAGAGGTGGAAAAAAAGGAGCGGCATCTGAATAGCGTGGATAAAGCAGTGTTGTTTTGGGGCGGGGCAGCCACTTTTCAAGCGAATAAGGAAAAGAATATAGATGCTGAGTCAGATACCGCGGAACAGGCGTATGGGGAGGAGGCGGAGAAAGAATTAAATGAAATGTTCGGGATTCTGAAAGAGGAGACAGATAAGATAGAAGACGGAAAGAAAGATTGGGGAGAAAGGGGAAAGCTGAGGGAGTATAAACGAGAGAGTGGAATACAATTTCTGGAATATAAAGTCTGTAAACGCATTCCGAAAGTTGAAAGGGTATCAGGTCTAAAAGAAGTGGTACGGATGACAGAGGAGGTAAAGCATGAAGAGAAACTTGATCACATTTTCGGAAAAAGAGTTTCAAAGACAAGGAGTGCGAAAGAAACAACGACTACAGAACTGGAAGTAGAAGACCAGGGAGATGTTTTTCGGGAGGGACATTTTTATAAAAAGGAGAGGAAGAAAAAGAAAACAGAGTGGGAAGGGAAGGATACTTCAAAATTACAGAAAAAAGGGAGGGAAAAGATCGGCAGAAAACAGAAGATTGGGAGAACTGTGACTTTGATGAAACAGGGAAAATACCTGTTGGATGTGGCTGATAAAGAGATGACTTCCACTTATGATGCAGAAGAACGAAGAAAAAGTGCGACAAAAGATTTTTTGCAGAAAAAGTTAAAAGAAAGAGCTACAGGAAGTATAAAGCGCCAGGCGAAAAAAGCATCTCTGGCAATTGGAAAGGGTATAAAAAATATAGCGGTAGCACTTTTGAAAAAAGCAGCGGTAGCGATTGCACCAATCGCTCCATATATTGCGGCAGGAGCAGCGATACTTTGTTTGTTTATCGGAATCATTGGTGCCGTGGCGGAATATGACCGAAAACAGCAGGAAACAGGGACTGATGCAGGATTTTTTGGAAAGATGTACTTCTGGATTGAATACGAGACCGGAAAAACAGATGAAACTGCATTTGCAACGGTATTAGGAGATGGAGGAAGGGCATTTGGAATACAGTTTGATTACCGATATACTTTACAGCCGTTTATGAGATACTGTTATACAAAGAACCCGACAGGATACCGTCCTTTTGCACCGTATCTGTATGTGGACAAGAACACATTGAAAGGGAATCAGGGACTAGCAGATGCATGGACACTCGTGTTTTATACCAATAAAGAAGAGTTTATTAATGAGCAGAAAGAGTATGCCAGAGCAAATTATTATGATGGGATTGAAGCAAAGGCACAGCAGTTTGGGTTAAGACTAAAAGAACGGGATGAGACCTGTAAAGGGGCAGTATTATCTTATAGTTTTCAATGTGGAAGTAGTGCAGCTTATCAGGCAGTAAAAGAACTGACATCCGTAGAGGGAGACGAAGAATTTTTAAAAAAGATTTATGCACTGCGGACAGCAAGGTATCCAAAGTTTGCAAGTCGTTATGAGAGGGAGTTACAGACGGCACTTGCTTTATTGAACAGCTTTCTTCCGGGAACAGGGGAATTTATCTGTCCGGTAGATATGACAAAGTGTATTGTGACCTCTGAATTTGGAGAGTATAGATCTCCCTCCGATCCGTCTCATAATGGAATTGACCTGGCTAGTTATGGAGGGGTTCCGGTGCCTACACATGCCATTGCAGATGGTGTAGTGGAAATTGCCGGTTTTTCTCCTTCAGCGGGGAACTGGGTTGTCATTGATCATGGAAATGGAATTAAGGCAAAATATATGCATCATTCCTCAATCCGTGTTGCAGTAGGACAGAAAGTAAGAAAAGGGGAACAGATTGGAAATATGGGGTCAACCGGACAGTCTACGGGAGTTCACCTGCATCTGCAGATTGAGCTGAACGGAGTTCCGGTAAATCCAAGAAACTATATAACAATACCATAAAGAAAATGGAGGGTGAAAAATGGAAAATCAATATGAAGATACTCAGGAGATGTTTGAGTCAGGAAACGATGAGGAAGAAAACAAATCTCCTTTTAAACAGATGTTATCATACAGTCAGACAATATTGGAAAAATTGGAGAAACAAAATCAGATGTTGGAACATTTAGAAAAATTGTTTGACAGTGTGGAAATTATACAAAAGGAGCAGAAGAAGCATTCTGTACTCCTCAATGAAATGAAAAGCCAAGGGTTGACTTTGCCGGATATTCCTCAATCTGGCAAAAGGAAAAGGTTTTGGAGAAAAAAGAAACAGGGAAAGAGCAGAGAGGAGGAACAGTTCTTTGCAAAACTTTCTAGTGAGAATTTTACGGAAAGCCAACTAGAGGAAATACAATTAGGATTGGATGCAGGGCTAACCATAAAGGAAGTTTGTGTCTATGGAAAGAAGGAAATATCCGGGGAAAATATGAGACGCATCCGGGAAATCTATTTGAAAATGAAAGGAAATATGGACAATGAGTAATAAGATTAAAAAGATCAATAAACAATTAGAGAGACTGGAGACACAGAGAAAAGAATTGCTTCAGAAGAAACAGGCAGAAGAGGAAGCAGTTCTCTTAGAAATCGGAAAGGCGGTTACAAAGTGTATATCCATTGAGGAGGTGGATATGGACAAGCTGCAGGAGATCCTGAAGAAATATTACTGGGAACAGGAAGAAACAAATGAAACGGAGCAGGAAGGAACAGGGCAGGAGTATGAGAAAAAAGAGTAGGAAGCAAACCGTTCGAAATTATAATCTGTCAGGATATCAAATCCGTCACGGAAGACGGATTTTGCTCCTTCTTCTATTAGAAGTCATTGTATTTTATATGTGTGGTATGTTTCGGAATCCGTTGGATGTATTTTCCTTTCAGGCAAAGGATTATATACAGTACATATGGGAAGTGTGCCGCCATCCTTTCTCATTCACAAGCTATCAGACACAATGGACACCGATCGTGATGGTAGTTGTGTTTATTGCTTGGATGATGAACTATGCAAAAGCAATCGACAAGGCAGGTAAGAAATATATGTATGGAAAGGAAATGGGTGGGGCAAAATGGGGAGATATAGAAGCGTTCAATAAAAGATATGAAAGTAACAAATCAGATGAGAACATGATCCTTACCATGCACGCTAGAAAGAAGTATGACAAAAGTACCATGCTAAATAACAATGTGGCTGTTGTAGGTGGTTCGGGTGCAGGCAAAACGGCTGGATTTCTTGCAGCAAATCTATTACAGTTCTTTGGATGTAATATCTATGTAGACCCAAAAGGAGATACGTTAAGAAGTTTTGGCACCGTGTTGGAAGAACATGGTGTTCCAGTAAAAGTGCTGAATCTTATCAATATGCTGGAATCCCTACAATACAATCCGTTTCGATATATCACAGAGGAAGAGCATATAGACCAGTTAATCCGCAATATTGTGGATAACACAAATCCAAAGGATATGAAAAGTGGGCAGGATCCTTTTTGGGAGAGTGCGACTTGTTCGTAGGCGGTAAAAAGTTTACGCACAATCGTAAAAATATGAT